>OKGM01000001.1_pt1 | contig 301402 bp, 256 predicted proteins | sample 1614101 | NCBI WGS metagenome assembly OKGM01 (sample SAMN04436906, study PRJEB24849) | human gut metagenome | biome: human gut; feature: NICU; material: stool | host: Homo sapiens | place: USA: Saint Louis, MO | collected 2012-04-01 | reverse complement strand
ATCAAGCCGCTGTGTAACTAAATTTCAAACTGTCTAACTTTTTTGTTGCACTTCACAATTCTACCAGTTATTACAAGGTGTTTAACGTAGAGCCGGTTCTAAAAACCCCTGACGCTTATTTAACTGTTAAACCACTTTTATCAATCCAATAGGTCTGGCCATTTGCAAATTGTACCTTAACATAGGTGCCACGATCTGTCTTTTGCTCAACAGAGGCATGAACCTGCTGACCGTCAAACCGCTTTGCATTGTCATTACCACCCAGTGTTGTAATACTGGTATGGTATGGACCGTCCAAATACAAGCCATCAGTACGGGTCTTCTGATTGATAACGGCACTATAACTAACGCTCTTTGTAGATAGAATTGGACTTAAAGACGAAAAACTCGTTAGTGCCAATTTATCAGTCCAATACGTTTTACCATTTCCTAACCTAATTTGAACGTAGGTTGAGTGCGTCGGACGCGAAGTTGTCGCTTCGTTGATGACCTGCACTAACCGGCCATTTAATGATTTGGTATTGGCATTACCGATCGCAGTCGCAGCGGATGTATGATATGGGCCTTCCTGATACAAACCATCGGCGCGATGAGTCTGATCAACTATGGCAAGATAGCTTACAGACTTAGTAGTAAGAATCTTATCGTAACTCGATGTCCCAGTCGCTGTCGTCATTGTCAAGCCGCGTTTGTCAATCCAGAAAGTCTGGCCATTCGCTAATTTAACTCGATTATAAGTTGTACCACCGGCTCTAGTTGTAACGGCTTCAGCAATCACCTGAACCTTTTGACCGTTATACTTAGTGGCATCACTGTTACCACCAGATGTTTCAACTGAGGTATGGTAAGGACCGGCAGTATAAATGCCATCAGCACGCCCCTTTTGTTGAATCGTGGCCGTATAATTCACAGCTTTATTTGAAACAACTTTATCAAACGAAAATTGTGCCGTCCCGTTCTTGTCAATCCAAAAAACCTTGCCATCTTGTGCTTTTACCTGTACATATGTACCTCGAGATGTAGTGGCCTCAGCTTGTACATGCACAGACTGGTTATTATAGTTAACACCGTCAAAATTAGAAATAGCAGTTGTTGCACTCGTGTGATAAGGCGCAGCAGTGTAAATGCCATCTTTTCGCGTATTCTGATTGACAATCGTGGCATCATAACTTACTGCTTTTGTCGAGGAAATTGAATCATATGCAGGGGCCGGTGGCGTTACCGCATTGGGCTGTGTAAATAAGCCTGTATAGTCAACCGTGACATCAATTGACTTTGATGCACCGGGCAAATAGGCTAATGAAGAATACTGCCAAGCGCCAAAGTCCTGATTCCACATTGAATTAGCACTTGGCGTATAAGGATAATCCGCAATCCAGGTGCGGCTTTTGCCGACTGTATTGATAGCAGCATTAGAGTATTCATAATATTTACCGGTGTATAAAACGTGATGTGTGTATCCACGCCGATTAAGTGTTTGCCAAAATGCATTTAAATTACCGCCAACATCGCCACTCACGTCATTTCCTTCAACGTCCGCCACAACATTGACCTGCTTACCCACATTTAGCTTATCTAGTGTGTTAGCAAAATGATTAGCCTCTGCCACTGCATCAGCACTTGACCCGAAGCGACTGTAATGATACATGGAAACCGTCATACCCGCATTCCGTGCATATTGAACTTCGCTTGCAGCAAATGGATTTTGGTAATTGGTTCCTTCCGAGGCCTTAACAACGGCACCTTTTACGCCAAGTGAACGTAGTGTATTAAAATTCGCTTGCGTCATCCAACCTTGATAAGACGCAACATCTACTACGTCTGTTCGCGGTACCGATTGATTACCAATCGTAAAACTCATCATGGTCAACGGACTTGCAGCAAACGTCTGAATATTTGCCTGTGCCGCAGCCTGCGTTGTCGTATCGCCATTTTGAGCACTCGAGAAAGTTCGGACGCCGTTTGCAGCATTGGTATTCGGCATCCCCGCGCCACTTTCATTAGAATGCTGATTCATATCATGGAAAGCCGCTGCTTGGTTTTGTGTTGACTGCGTGCTTGTGCTCTCATTAGTGTCAGCAGATACACCGACTGGTGTCCCCAATACAAGTTGTGAAAACAAAAGTGACGAAGCAATCGCAGCAGACGCCCAAAATAACTTATTTTTCAAAATTTTCTCCTTTGACCCCATAAAAACTCCTCCTAGAACGAAACCTTAAACACAGACCATTATACATGGACCACGACAAGTTTTAAAGAAACATTCTGATGACAAAAAAATTTGTGGCTCAAGTACTGACGATTCTTAAAGACAATCAAATTCGGTGATCAGAAATCTCACGGTCGAAAGTTCTTTTCTGAACCTGAACAAGCCATTGGTAAAGTGTCGGTACCGCCAACAAGAATAAAACATAATACTGTTCAAACCGATATCGCGCCTGAGTTTCCATAAAAATATAAGCAAAAAAGAACATACCAAAAACAAGCGCCGGTAAAAGGTAGCTCATTCGCGTTGTCACCCGTTTTTCCGTTAAAACACGCTTGAAGGTCCCCAAAACCGTGCTGGAATAAATAACTATCCCTGAAAAGTTCAAAGATGAGATTAGTAACGGATGGCGATCCAGGAAATGTTGATTACCGCCAAGATTATATTGATTATCGACATTTCCAATGAAGCCTGTGAATCGCTTCATAACTTCCTGAATATCGATGCCATGTGTAAAGGCATTTCTTAGTTTCTCGGCAGCCGCGTCTTTATAAAGTGCATAATCGAAGTGATAGGCCTTCAAATCATAATAGAGCTGTGACTTTCGGGCACTTGTCGTATACTTGCCGCTAACGCCTTTCCCGGTCAGACCAATTAAGAACTTATAGTAAGGGTTCCCGCCTTTGATCCCGTATGGTGCAATACCCGAAAGAATAAACAGCTGATTAATAGCCCACCCAAGGATCCAAAAGCAGCTTAGAAATAAGACGGCCTCACCTAAACGCTGCCGACTTTTTTGCTGAATCGCTTGAATAATTAAGGCAACCAAAATCGCCATTGCCACTACCACCGCAGTCGGACGCAAAACCTGGGCCACTGCGATGCAAATAGCCGCTATTAAAAGATTCAGCCAAGATCGACGTTTAAGAACAAAGTATATCGCTAAGGCTTCCAACAACAGACCCTCGTGTTGGTTATTAATAATGCCGGCGCCAATGAAGATAAATGGGAAAAATGCAAACAGCCCTGCCCCAAAAAAAGCAACATGACGATTTGAAAATAGCCTTAACGTTTTATAAAGTGTCAGAACAGTTAAGGTTATGACCACCATTTCAACAATTTTAAAGTATAAAAGACGATCACCAAACACGCGCATGAACACTGAAAGATAATAGGCATAGCCAATCTGGAAATTATAATATCTAAAGTAATCGCTAGGCTTAACTGCTTGGCTCTTAAAAGTCCCATTGACAATATCACGCGCACCTTCAAGCAATACCTGATAGTCACTGACCGGCTTTGTTCGATACACATAATTCCAAAGTCCTAAGAAAATAATCGTGATCCCTGCCAGCAAAAATAGAGCTTGCCAATCAGAGAGGTTAACGGTACTTAGTTTAAAAAGTAAAAAAAAGGTGATTACAACGCCCATACCTCCCAGTACAAAGGCGGGTGTTCCCCAAGCAGCTCCTTCTACCACCTGGATTTTAAAAAGACACAATAGGCAGAATATGAAGACCCCAACAAGCAGGTACCTTGCCAACCGATTAATAAACTTATCAGAATCTTCAAGAATAAGTTCAACACGCTGTTTCACTTTATGTATTTCCTCCAATTCTCCTCGCAATCTCCAAAGTATAAGGTTCTCGTTGAAGCTTGTAATTTCAATATAATCCCAACTCTAATGACGCTTCTCCAAACAGACATCCCCAAAAATGCTTTCATCATGCCGCAGACTCTGAAAAGGGCTTGGTGAGCTCATCACGACTTATTTTGCCACGGATGAAGTTTCAAGATAGCAACACCGCCATGTTATACTACTTTTCGGATGTTGCTATTAGATCAATTCGGCTAAAGGAGGGATACTGGCAGTGGATCTTATTTTGTTGCCATTCATCGGTTTTATTTTTGCAAGTATGCGCCCAAGTCAAAATCTTCAGGATGGACATTTGGGCAAAAACGCTACCAACAACCTAAAGGGTATTAGTATCATTTTCATCATTCTGCACCATATCAATCAAGAGATCGGTGAAGTAGGCGGGACTTTTTTTTCGTCTCGCTTAACGCTTGCAGGCAGGCTTGGCGTTGCCATCTTCTTCTTTGTCTCAGGTTATGGCGTCATGCGTCAGTATCAGATAAAGGGATCCACTTACTTAAAGAATTTTTTATCACACCGAGTGTTACCAATTGTGGTACTTTATCTGCTTGCAATGGCGATCATCTTTCCGATTAAGCACCAGTTTATGGGATTGACACTGGCTCAAGCAGTTATTTCAATGACTGATGGGGCGCCGTTCGTAAATGACAGTTGGTTCGTGTTAGCCATCATCTTTTTCTATGTTGTTTTTTGGATTTCTCTTCGAATTTCTCATGGACATCCTTTACCTTTGTTTTCCTGCTTATTCCTTCTTACTGGTGTTTATATGGTTTACATCGGAACAGAAGGTATGGGCGAATGGCTTATCAATGCCGCACTTGTATTCCCTGTAGGCGTTCTTTTTGCCTTTTATGAACAACACCTTGTTCCTTTTATTCGCCGATATTATCTACCCTTGACATTAATAACGCTAACAATCTTCGCTCTGTTCTTCACTTTAGACGAGATGCATGGGCAAATGCGTTATCGTGTGGTCAGTGAAGTTTTCTTCGCGCTATCTGTCATGATGATTAGTTACCGAGTTGAATTCGTCAGTAAAATCTTCTTAATAAGCAGCGCGTGGTCCCTAAACCTATATCTCTACCATCCCTTTATCGCCGATTGGCTATATAGCATCGATGCAATTGGATCACACAGCGTTGTTTATACCATTGTGGTAATTTCATTAAGTTATCTGGCGGCCGGCATCATCGCGTTGTTACAGTTATGTCTTCAGCGGCTAAAAAGCAGGCGTCTTAGCGTTAAAACAGTCTGAACATGGATCCTCATTTTCAATTCAGATACACTTACCCGTGATTATTGGTAGGTGCTTTTTTTCCGGCTTGTTCGCATCTACAAACCATTAATACCTTGACGTTGAAGAACCTCACTTAAGCTTTTCAGATTCGTCTTTGGTATGGCGCTCTTCACTCTGCCATGTTTGTTGACTAATAATAAAACGGGGACGGTGTTTACTTTCCAGATAGGTCTTACCGACATACTCACCAATAACCCCTAAGCTTAGTAACTGAATGCCTCCCATAAATGAAACGATACAAACAATAGAGGCCCATCCGGCAACCGTGGCCCCGCGAAAAGCCATCAGAACTGCCCAAATGGTTCCGACAAAGCCGAAAAGACTGACAATGCCTCCAAGTTCGGCAATAAACACAATCGGTTTGATAGACAGACTTGTGACGCCATTAATTGCCAACGCCACCATCTTAGACAGGGAGTAATGGCTCTTTCCTGCTAGCCGTTCATGCCGTTGATAGTAAACCGAGGTGCTTTTGAAGCCAACAAGTGGAAACATTCCGCGAAGAAACAAATTGACTTCCTTAAAATCTGCCAAGTGTTGAAGCACTTTACTACTTGCTAAGCGATAGTCGGCATGATTGTAAACGACATCCACACCCATGAGACGTAGAAATCGGTAAAAGCTCTGAGCACTTACCCGTTTAAACCATGAATCACTTTTTCGATCGGACCGAACCCCATAAACAACCTCACAGCCATCTTCATAAGCCGTCAACATGTCGTTCATAGCATTGAGATCATCCTGACCGTCCGCATCAATAGAGATAGTCACGTCACAGTGGTCTTTAGCGGTCATTAAACCAGCCAAAACTGCATTTTGATGGCCCCGGTTTCGACTTTGCTGAATGCCTAAAAAATGGTCGTCCGCTTGCGAAAACTCCTGAATCAAAGACCATGTGCGATCTTTTGACCCATCATCGACAAAAAGGACACGGCTATTTTGCGCAATCCTCTTTTTCTGAATGAATTCAATTAGTTTTTTTAAAAATCTAGGCGCCGTGATCGGTAAAACTTTCTCTTCGTTATAGCAGGGTATTACGATCCACAATACTGGAAGCGCCATATTCGTTCCTCTCCTTCAATCACACTCGCCACCGCAAAAATATGCAGTGGCGGGTGTAATGTTTATTCTGCTACTTAAATGCTACCGGGCGAGTTGCCTTTTTCCCAAATTCATATAAAATAGCGTCTAAAATGCGCTGTGAAGCATGGCCGTCGCCATAAGGATTCTTGGCTTCGGACATTCGCTGATATTCCTGATCATCGTCCAAAAGTTGCAACATTGCAGTCTTGACAGTCTTTGGATCTGTTCCCACTAATTTAAGTGTACCCGCCTGAACCCCTTCAGGACGCTCCGTTGTATCGCGAAGCACCAGGACCGGCTTACCTAGGGACGGTGCCTCTTCTTGAACACCACCGGAATCCGTCATGATGAAATAGCTACGTGCGGCAAGATTGTGAAAGTCAACCACATCAAGCGGTGCAATCAAATGAATTCTCGGATGATGACCCAGTATTGAATCAGCGGCTTCCTGTACAACCGGATTTAAATGGACAGGATAAATAATCTCAATATCTGGGTGTGTTTCGACAACTTCTCGCATCACTTTGAATACTCGCCGCATCGGCTCGCCTTGATTTTCGCGACGATGCATGGTGACAAGAATCATTTTTTTGTCCGGATCGATTAACTCAAGTACTTGGTGGTGATAATCATCCCGAACAGTTTGGTCCAAGGCATCAATAGCCGTGTTTCCGGTCACAAAAATCTGTTTTTCCGGGTGATGCTCTTTCAAAAGGTTGGCACGACTCTGCTCGGTTGGCGCAAAATACAGGTCGCTCAAGACATCCGTTAACTGGCGATTCATTTCTTCAGGGTAAGGACTATATTTTTCCCATGTTCGTAACCCAGCTTCAACGTGGCCCACCTTGGTCTGCTGATAAAAAGCAGAAACACTAGCAGCAAATGTTGTGGTCGTGTCGCCATGAACTAACACAATATCTGGCTTTTCCTTTGCAATAATCTGGCCCAATTTAAGTAAAACGTTGCTTGTGATATCTGCTAATGTTTGTCGAGACTTCATAATGTTTAAATCGTAGCTAGGCTGAATATGGAAAATTGAAAGCACTTGGTCAAGCATTTCTCGATGCTGGCCTGTCACTACAGTAACTTCCTCGAATTCATCACTTCGCTGCTTAAGTCCCAAAACGACCGGCGCCATCTTAATTGCTTCTGGCCGGGTTCCAAATACTGTCATAACTTTGATCTTTGCCAAGTCGGCACCTCATTCTTTTTTTGATTAAACGACTAATGTTGCATTGCAAGAATAATTTTAAACTCAGAAAAATTATAGCAGATTATTCAATAGGAATCTAAATTCCATCAGCATTTGCAATTTGCTACAGAAGACTTAAAGAAAAATAAAACCTCCACCAAATTGTAGAGGTTACATTTGTCAGTGCTGCTTAAATTGTTAGTCTGTTAACGTGTCGCTGTTCCTTCTTGAATTGTCTTTATTGGCTCAAGCCCGGAAATCATATAAAGCGCATTGCCTTCTGTCCAAGTAATCTGATTCTGACGAACATTAGCGTTTGTCACCGTTAGATCAACGGTGCCGCGCTGATCTGGCACCGGCAACGCATGGCTGGCAAACCAAGCGACAACCTGTTTAGCTAATGGTAAAGGATCCTCCCCGTTAATGGCAGATGCCTTAACCGTCACGATCCATCGACCCTCTGTCCATGTCAGGTAAGTTGATCCTGCCGCTCCCTGGCTAGTTGCTTCAATACCGTCTCCAAGCGCCACTTTTGGAAGGCTGGCAGTTGACTGGGATACCGCTACTTGTGCTTGCGCATCAGAGGCATTTGGATAAGTTTTTTTCTGGATGGCCAATTCCGCATTTACATTCTGCAACGTTGGATCGTTAAAGGGTAGTGCGACGCTTCCCGGACTGAAGAAAATCGAATAGTTGCTTTGATCACCAGTAGCGAAAATATTCAAATATTGTGACTCGGCAACGGCATATGAAGATGGCCACTTAGCTGAGGCAATTTGATTAAAAACCGACTTTTTCAACTTTGCATACCGTTGCTCAGGCAAATTCTTGCTACTGGAAGAATCTGACGCCTTACTTCCAACCTGATTGCTGCTACTGAGACTAGCACTTTTCTTTGAGCCATTAACCCCGTTGCTTTCGCGATTCGCCGACTCTTTAGTGGACTTGTTTGTCTGACTAATATTACTTGATGCTTTTGCATGGTTATTCTGCCCAGTCTGACCGCACCCCGCAACGGTCAAAAGTAACGCCAAAGGCACTATCACAAGTAGCTTCTTCATTTCCCGCGCCTCCCTTTTTATATAACTTAATTATATCCCCGAATTCAAAATAATTCATTGCCGTCACTCATTTAATTAACCTGAATTGATATATAATCCTTGTCGAAATTAATGGTGACTAGGTACCACTACTCGGAATTTGCACGGAGAAAAAACAAAAAACGGATATTGGAGGTGGTTTTTCCATTCCAATATCCGTCACCTGTTTGATTGACGCTAAATTACAAACGTTGCCAATTTCCTGCATTAGGACAGATGTGTGATGTCTTGTTGAACGACTAGATCATGAAGCTTCTGCCGTTCTGGTTCAGTATCCTCTTCAAGTCCTTGCGAAGAAACCTTGTCGAAAAGAATCTTAATGGTTTGCAACAGAATACGCGCGTCCAGAAAAATACTATAAGTTTTGATATATAACAAGTCAAACTTTAGCTTACTATGATAATCGGAAGCATACTTACCATAAACCTGCGCATAACCTGTGATCCCAGCACGAACGTTGTGCCGTAAATAGTAATGCGGCTCTTGCTGATTAAACTGATCAACGAAATATGGACGTTCCGGACGTGGCCCGACAATGGACATATCACCTTTTAAAACGTTAAAGATCTGTGGCAACTCATCCAGTCGGAACTTGCGCAAATATTTACCCACTGGCGTAATCCGCGAATCATGAGCCTTGGCAAGGACTGGTCCTGACTTTGCTTCCGCCGTAGCTGACATGGTTCGAAACTTTAAGATTTTAAATTCTTTTTGGTTTAAGGTGATGCGCGTCTGCTTATAGATAATCGGGCCTGGTGATGATAATTTAACCAAGATCGCCGTTACAAGCATAAACGGGGAAGCAACCACCAACATCAAAAGTCCGACAACAATGTCGAAGATACGTTTCAGAATCGCGCTTTCAGGCTTAATTCTGAATTGAGTTATTCCCATGACACTTTCATCTTCAAAGTTCATTAAGTTTGGTCGCAGCATCATTAAGTTATCAAAGGTTGACGGCAATAGAATTGTCTTCTCTTTTTTAATAATAATATCAATGATCTCACGGCGTTGTTCGTCCGGTAAGCTCTTGGTGAGATAAAAGATATCCACTTTGTCAATGATCTTCTTAGCATTCTCAACAAAATGGTCTGAAACGACGTAGGTAACCTTGTGCTTATTATTCTTTGCTGAATGGAAGTTCTCTAAAACAGCAGGTAATTCATGTTCATAAGACAACACTGCTACTTTGTAATTACTTGTGAAGTGAATATACATGTAGTAGATGAACACTCGCCAAATGCCCAAAATCAAAATGCTGAGCAGGAAAGAATAAGCTAAGACTAGTCTTGGAAAAGCGAAGAAACGCCCCATAAACGTAATCATAGTTAGTCCCAATATCGTGATTGTCTGGGCAAGGACCGTGTTAAAAATAATGTCACTGATTCGCCGATTATAATAAACATAAACGCCTAAGAAGAAATTAACCAGTAGAAAAAGCAGCGAGATATAGACTGCCGATCCTTCATACATTTTAAAGTTCCACTCAGGAATATCAGATCCAAACCGCCAGTAAAAGGCGAGTAATATACTTAAATTAAAAAGACCGACGTCGCCGATCATTGTTAACAGCCGTTTGAAGCCATTCCATTCGGCACTCTGTTTCATACAGCAACCCTCTCAATAAATATCTTTGGTCAAAAACAAGCTCACTCATTATAGCATACGTACAGAAAATGTCCGCCATGTCGGTCATTTATCGTGGAAACACCCAACAACGGCCCCTCAGCGTTGATAAGGTATCCCATCACGCTCAGCACTTTTTATACCTCGTCGCGCAGAAATGTCAGCCCATAAATATGGGAAAACGGTTTTAAATGCATGTTTCAATCGCCCACGCATGCCCAAATTAGCACTACCCCATGAATTATCAAAAAGATGCTCCATATAGTTTGCATTTGAGTTACGACTGGCATATGTAAAGTAATCGCGCGGATAAACCGTAATTCCCGGCGCCAATTCCTGACGCTGACCGTTCATCCGAAAATCGGGGTATAAACGCATCAGGATTTTCGTGACAACAGGATTACTGGTCATTTTCTGCATGTCATCTTGTAAATCCGCAAACTTCCGACCTGCGTATACATCTAAAATCTCAGCTAACAGCGGTGTTTTGGACTCTGCACCTATAAAAGACGTTAGGATACTATTATCATACTGAAATCCCCATACCATTTTTTGATTCAAAAACGGCGCAAGGTCCTTCTTGACAATCATATCGGTATCCAAATAAAAACCGCCGTATTGGTACAAAACTGCGTACCGCAATTCATCGGCCGCATAACCCAGTTTGCCCGCCTGATACATTTTTTCCGAAAATGCATACTTGCTTAAGTCAAAATTCTTATCGTTCCAAAACTTAAACTCCCAATCAGGAAGTTGTGTTCGCCACTCGTTAACGCGCGCTTCAATAAATGGCGGTGGCGTCGTTCCAAACCAAGCATAATGGATAATTTTAGGAATCATAACGCTTCTCCTTTTCTGATTGTTATCGTTTATCGGTGAGGCCCATTAACGAGTAATGGAGAAAGTAATAGAAGCTTTTAAATAAACCCAAGTGCTCGTGGCGACGATAGATTGTCCAAGTCCATTGGGCAGCCTGAATTTTATTTGCGCTCAATGAAGTCTGATGCTTCCGATATTTAGCGAGAATTTGCTCGGATGCAAGATAAGCAACCGTGCCATTGCGGGCAATCGATAGCCAACAAGCATAATCTTCATGATTAATCTCGGGAAACGGATACTTTTGAGCAATTTTACGTGATAGCATCACTGTCAACAATCCAATTCGATTTCCCTTCAGCATTTCATGATAGTCCAATTTTGTTTCTGAGATTTTGCGCTCACCAATTTTTGTACCATGATCGTCCACAACTTCATAGGAACAATAGGAAAAATCAACCTGATGCTGCTGCATAAACGTTAATTGAATCTTCAACTTATCTGGTAGCCATATGTCATCACTATCTAAAAAGGCAACATACTCGCCTCTAGAATGCTGAACCCCGACATTGCGTGCATTCGCCACACCTTGGTTCTCGTCTAGTTTAATATAGGTAATGCGGCTATCTGTAGCGGACAATTTTTCCACCACTTCAGAAGTGTGATCCGACGAAGCATCATCTACAATTAAAAGTTCCAAATCCTTAAAGCTTTGTTCCAATACCGACTGAACGGTATTAGGAAGGTACGTCGCAGCATTATAAGCTGGCATGACAACGGAAACAACAGGTGTATTACCCAAAGCATCTCTCTCCTACAAAAATAGATTGCGCTAACACGACAAAAATAACCAGCCAGTATCTCACCGCCTGGCCGATCATTGTTTACTGAACCGACGCCACATACTTGGCAAGTCCCTGTGCAAGCGGCGTGTGGGTCATGAAGTCAAACTGATCCAACTTGTCCGTTTGTGCATATGAATCGCGAATGTCACCAAGACGCGGGGCTTCATGGGTGGCATGTAACGTTTTGCCAGTGAGTTTTTCAAGCTCTTTGGCAACCTGATTTAAGGTGGTCTGTTTGCCGTTAGCAACGTTGAAAACATCATCCCGAGCGCTTGGGGTCTCTAACAAGCCGCGAATCGCATGCACGACATCACCAACATAGATGAAATCGCGAGTCTGTTCGCCATCGCCAAAGAAGGTGAATGGTTTGTCTTCTTGCAACGCCGCCATCATGATCGACAATACCCCACTATAAGGCGACTTAGGGTTTTGCTTCGGCCCATAAACGTTGAAAAAGCGCGTGCAAACCATTGGCATGTCATAAAGCCGGCCATAATTCAAAACCGCGCGTTCCGTGGCAAATTTGTCAACTGCATATTGAGTTAGCGGTTTAACGGCCATGTCTTCTTTCTTAGGTAGCTCAGGAGAATCACCATAAACTGCAGCGGAACTTGCAAAGAATAACTTTTTATAAGGTATTTTCTGGATGCGCAAGGTTTCAATGATGTTCAGGTTCGCTTCCTGATTAACCTGATGTGTCGCGTACGGCCGTTCAACCGAATCAGCAACACTGGCAATGGCAGCCAACAAGACAATGTAATCAAATCGGCCTTCCATCAAAAGCTGGGACATGAAGGCATGATCCGTGATGCTATGTTCATAAAACGTAATCCGGCTAGAATCAGGAATATTGGTCCGCAAGCCCATTGATAAATCATCGACAATGGTTATCGTATTGTCAGGATCCGTCAACAAAAGCTCCGTCAAATTGGAACCGATAAACCCGGCGCCACCGGTCACTAAGTAGCTGCTCAAGATAATTTCCTCCGTCTTGCTTGTTTTATTTCTCTCTCATGGTATCACAGCAGCGACCAGACCACCGCAGCTAATCGCAAATGTTAGGAAAATGATAAGAACCGGTCAACGCCTTAACTGTTACCCCTTTGCAACAGCCTGACTGATCGTTTGCTTGAACCGAGGCTTGCCAGCTGTCATCGACAGTTTGTGGTCGGAAAAGTAGCAACCCAAATCGATCCAAGACTTTGCCAAGTGTCGTGAGGCAACGTACCCATTTGCGAAAAGGACCGATTGTTGCCTATATTTAAAATTGAGGTGACACCGTGTCACCACCTGTACACTTTTGCCAGATGATTTTGCAAAATAACTAAAGCAAATCGGTCCTGACCAGACAAAGTTCGTCTGCCGAGGACCGATTTTAATGGCTATCAAAGCACTGATATCGAGGATCATTCAATTCGACTGTACCAACCGCCGATCCAACCACCGACTTGCCAAAGATAACGCATAGTTTACCACAAAATACATCACGGCCAATGCCACAAACATTGGAATCATGTAGTTAATATTTTGACCATAAATGATTTGCGCGTGATACGTTGCTTCTGGCAGTAAAATGATCGTTGCCAGTGATGTGTCTTTGACCAGCGAAATAAACTGGCTGACAATCGGTGGGATCATTTTCTTCAATGCTTGCGGCATGATAATGTACCGCATCGCCTGATAGAAAGTCAGACCGTTACTGCGCGCCGCTTCCATCTGCCCGCGCGGTACGGCGTTGATACCTGAGCGAACGATTTCTGCCAACATTGCCGATTCAAAGATGCTCATCGCAACAATGGCAGCAACAATGACGTTTAGCCGGATGCCAATGTCTGGCAAAGCGAAGTACGTGAAGAATAGGATCAGCAGTAGCGGCAAATTACGGATGACGTCAATGACAAAGCCAACCGCCGCCGAAAAATATTTAATCTTGACATAGCGTGCCAAGCCCAAAATAACCCCAAGGACGAAGCTGAAGAAAATCGAGGCAATCGAGACTTCCAAAGTCACCCCTAAGCCTTGGAGCAGGTACCGTAAATTAATCCACGAATACGCATCAACAAAATTTTGCATAAAACCTGCTCCTTTCTAGGCGGTCACCCATTTTTTCTCAAGATAACGCATCAGGTAACTCAACGGCATCGTCAAAATCAAATAGAAAATGCCGACGATTAAGTACGTATCAAAAGTCGAAAAAGTTGTCGCCGCAATTAATTTACCTTGATACATCAGATCAAATCCCGCAACGAAGGCCAAGACGGAACTATTTTTTACCAAATTGATAAATTGATTACCCAGTGGTGGAATGACAATTTTAAATGCCTGAGGAAAAATAATCTGCGTCATCGCCTGCGTATAAGTCATCCCGATGCTCCGCGCACCTTCCATCTGGCCGCTGGGAACTGCTTCAATCCCCGCGCGCACGGTTTCTGCGATGAAGGCACTCGTGTAAATCAACAGGCCAATGGTGCCCGCGGTAAAGCCATCGATTTTGACAATAAACTGGGGCACAATCACGTAGAATGCCAAAGTAATAACTAACAGCGGAATGTTACGCACAACTTCGACATAAATTCGCCCGATGACTCGTAACGGTTTAAACGGCGAGATTTCCATGAGTGCAAATAACGTCCCGACAATCAAGCTGCCAATCAAAGCTAAAATGCTCGCTGCTAACGTGAAACCAAGTCCGGAAAGAAAGGTGTTCCAATTATTGGTAAGAATTGACCACATGTTATTCCACCTCCTTAAGACTGAATCCTGGTACATCGCCGAACCACTTCTTGATTAGCTTTGCATAAGTCCCGTTTTGTTTGAGTTGTTTGATCGCCTTATTAACCGCGTTGACAAACGGCTTCTGGCCTTTGTTAATCGCAATCCCGTATGGCTCTTTAGTGAAGGTGCCCTCGGTGACAATATAGTTCTTATCCTGTTCTGACATCCCGTATAAAATCCCATTGTCAGTGGTCAAGGCATCACCTTGGCCTGATTTCAAAGCGGTAAACGCCTGCGCATAATCGGCTAACTGCAGGACAGTGGTGTCGGGAGCAGCTTTTTTAACATTATCAACTGAATTGGACCCTTGCACGCCGATAACTTTGGTGCCTTTCTTCAAATCCTTCACTGACTTAATCGGACTGCCTTTTTTAACTAAAAGACTTTGCCCGGCATTGAAGTAAACATCGGAAAAGTCCAGAATCTTTTGGCGCTCCGGGGTAATCGTCATGGTAGCGATCACCGCGTCCAGGTTCCCTCCTTTAATCATCGGCACGCGGGTATCACTGGTCACCTGAACCAGCTGGGCGTTCCCTTTTTTGCCTAAAATCTGCTTGGTAATCGCCTTGGCCATATCAACATCAAAGCCTTCAATTTTACCGGTTTTAATGTTCATCAAGCCAAACAGACGGGTATCGGCCTTGACGCCCCAAATAATCGTATTGGTTGCCTTGGCGTTCGCTAAAATATCACGATCCGCCACACTTTTGCCACAGCTGCTTAACGGTATCATCAATAGTAACAACACCAGTGGCAGGAGCATGCGTTTCCACATTTTTGCCATTTTAATGTCCCTCCTCGTGAGCGCCAGCCAGCGTGGGTAGAAGCCGGATTGTGTGGTCATTGCGACCAAGGTTCTTACACACAGATATTTGGTCGGGAGCCAACGCGTTATCGTAGCCCGAGTCCTCCCGGCGGAAATATCCCGCCAGCAAACGCCTCATAACTGGAATCAATCCTCAACTGGTCTTGTCACACTAATGATTGATGATCTTACTGATAAACTCTTTGGCGCGAGGTTCTTGCGGATCGTCGAAGAACTGGTTGACATCGGTTGAATCGACTAGAATCTTGCCATCGTCCATAAAGACAATCCGATTGCCGACATGGCGGGCAAACCCCATTTCGTGGGTTACCACTACCATCGTCATGCCTTGTTCGGCGATCTTCTGCATAACGTCCAGCACATCCCCGATCATTTCCGGATCCAAGGCACTGGTTGGCTCGTCAAACAAGATGGCTTTAGGCTTCATCGCCAGACTGCGGGCAATGGCCACGCGCTGTTGTTGGCCCCCGGATAACTCACCTGGAAAGCTGTCCGCCTTACTCTCAAGTCCAACCATCTTAAGCAGATCGCGGGCTTCCTGTTCAACTTCCGCCTTGTCTCGCTTCAAGACTAACTCAGGGCCTAAAGTAATATTTTGCAAAACATTCTTATTGGCATACAAATTAAAATGCTGAAAGACCATGCCGACATTTTTACGAATCCGGTTCATATCGGTTTTTTTGTCTGCCAAGTCAAAGTCATTGACAATCAATTGTCCGGAAGTAATTCGTTCAAGACCATTGATGCACCGCAAAACCGTACTTTTACCAGAACCTGAAGGCCCGATAATGGTCACCACCTCACCGCGATTGATGGTTAGATTAATATTTTTTAAGGCTTGGAATTTGCCAAAATACTTGTTAACATCGTGAAATTCGATCATAGACATGTTCGAGGACCTCCTTGGGTTCGCTTGCTCTTATCATGGATTTTACAGAGAAAATTAATGATACGCAAATATTTCTTTTCAAAAAGTCAAGTTTTATGACCGCCGAATCCGTAAAACTCCCGAAACTCGGGATTCCGCACCATCAACGATTTTCGTCGTGACTTACCCGTGAACTCTGATCACCACATGGCACTTTAATATCGGCCAACTGTCAGCATTAAAAAAAGAGCCGCGAGTTTTAATGGCACTTTCAAAACTCGCGACTCATATGCATTTTGGTCATTAACCATCTGACAGTAGCGACTACCTACCGCTGATGACGCCGACTTTCACGCGTAGGCAACGGCGGTTCTTCCGCGGAAGACGTTGCTTTGTTTTCTGTCACAGAAGTCCGCGCCTCTTCTCGTGTTGGCAAAGTTGCAGGTGCGGCCGGCTGTTCACCTTCGCTTGCAGCCGGCGTCTTATCCTGATAAGCCAGCTGCACCGTTAAACTGTATGGCTGCTTCTCCTTGCGCAAACCACTGCGACCGAGCAACTTTTGCTCACCGCCAATTAAAAAGACATTGGCGGCGACTAGATGATAATCACGTTGCGCCTCTGCTGCCGGTAACAAACCAACTCGTTCAATGGTTGCTAGCGGCTTAGCCATCAACGCATTCAAGCCACCGGTGATGATTAGCTCGTGGTCCGTGTGCTGCAAATCGAAAAACGGAATTGGAAACGGCGCGCCAATAGCTAGAACTGGCTGCTGGGTTTCTTGAGCCACGCGACTAATCGCTTTGTCATCAAGCCCTTGATAATTCAGACTCAATACTCCCTGTTTGACCAGACTGGCAACTAAGTCATCCAAATTGGCTTGCTGTTCAGCCGTCATGGTCACATCCGCCGTCAGCAATTGATCCTGGGTAAACACGCCACTGGCCGGTGCTGCCCCCAGTTGCGTTTTCAACTCGTTTTCGGCAGCAGTTTTCTTAGCCGAATTACTGCCCAACCACTTCTCAACTGTCGGCGAAATATCAAACCGGGTTGTCTTATTTGTAAAATAGTATAAGAAGTTTAAGGCAATAAAATACAAAAAGACAACAAACGCTAGCATAAACAATGCACCACGAATTCGAAAATCCGGATACCGTAAGTTTTGAATGGCAATGTAAAGTAGGTAAAAATTGGCGACAAACGCTATCCACGTGAAGGCTTTTCCTTTTGGCTTGTCAGCAATATTAAAGTAGCCAAGCACGCGGTTGATAATATCAATTACAGTTAACATCATCTCATCCTTTCCGCGGCTTATTGACCGCCACTGCTGGTGGTATCTGTCTCTTGGCCATTATCAGTACCAGTTTGATCGGATGCTTGGTCGTCACTGGTCGTGGTGCTGCTTGGCGTTGAAGTGGAAACCGTTGATGCGGTCGAAGCGCTCGGCGTTGAAGTAGAAGCCTCGGTGCTCGTTGTTTCTTTTTCACCAGATGGATGACTCGCCTGTACCTGCGACTGACTTGTTGCAGATGGCTGCGAAGTTGATGTTTGACTTGGCTCAGCTTTTGAAGACGCTGACTGTGCAGCCCGTGAAGCCGATTCGGATTTTATTTTTGAAACCAATTCACTTTGTTCGGTTGCCGATTTCGGTTGATTGACCGGATTAATCGTATTCACAATATTATAGGCACTAATCAGGACAATGAGCGAAACAATGGCAGTCGGCGGTAATAATGGCGGTGTTCGATAAGCCATGAAGCCAGCTCCTTTCATTCATCGATTCATTTTACCCTAAAAACAGCCCGAAGCATCTTAAGTTACCGCTAAAATTATACGACATTCTAAGCAGCAGCCAAAACGGCGTAGCGAAATCGTTGCTTTGAACTATCTTTACCAACATTCTATCGCCTGCATGGAAAGCGCAGTTGGTAAATAAACGAAACGACATCAGATAATTGATCTGATGCCGCCTCATTTAGTCGTACCGTTAAATTTTTTTACAGCGCTTCAGCTACCGATTAGCGTTTTTCAAGCGATCAGCATGTTCTTGACACGCTGCGCACAAGCCGTAGAGTTCAAAATTATGGCTCTGAATCTTAGCGCCGGGTACCTGTTCTTCAAAATAATTCAAGGGACACATTTTTAATTCGATCACTTTGCCGCAGTTGGTACAAATAAAATGATGGTGGTGCGGGTGTTGAAAGTCGCACTGAAGCTTGACGACAATTTGATCGTCTTCCATACGGCTTTCAACGATACCCATTTCAATGAATGACTTCACGTTGCGGTAAATCGTATCATGCGACACCCCTGGAAATTGCGTGCGCATATACCGATCGAGAATCGTCACCGCCGTGTAACGATGCTGATTTCTACCTAAATAATCAACCATCGATTCACGCTGCTTGGTGACGCGGTAGCCATGCTGTTTTAACTGCTTCAAAGCAATCGCTGTGTTATCCATAAGAGGCTCCTTTGGCTTGACACTTGAATTCTAGACGTGTATTCTATCAAATCGTACTGGTTACGATTAGCAACTTACAGTGTATCACGCCTGATAGGAGGAAGCAACATGGCTGAAAAAACCGATTACGCATCTGCTGCACGCCGTCTCAAAAGTAAAAACCCCAAAACCCGTTCACGAGCAAAACGGGTGATCAAGGCAGTTAAGAAAACGACAAAATAACAATCAGAACGGCACGTTATTGTCACTGCCATGTCGAAAATTGTAAAGTAAAAACGTTAAAGGCCTCTAACGACAGGATTTTTGTCATTAGAGGCCTTTTAGTGCTGCCATCAAGCATTTTATCGACACATTACCGGTCTACTAGACATTTCACAAAATTAATCGCGATAATTCTCGACTAGGGTCCTTTTGCCACCACGTCACTTCTGTTCAGTGTCGACCGACAAAAAACCACAACTTTTAAGCGCCAAGTCCTTCATAAACCGGTCAATCTGTTGTCGCGCTTCATCCCAACGATCATTTTTAATGACTGTCGCGAACGGTTTAAGTTCATCAGGCAAGGTTAAGTCGCGTTTGTATTCAGGGCTTTTCAATCGCGCTGCCACCATGTTCGGCTCATCGCCCCGACCAAGCAGGCGATCTTTCAAAACCGTGGGATCGTCAATGGTCAGAAACAAAACGACGACTTCTTTTGGCAGCTCACGGACATACGTAATCGCGCCTTTGGTATCCAAAACGATGCTTAGGAAGGGATGCTTAGCCCAGTTCTTCTCCAGCGACTCATGTGATGACCCATATTCATAGCCGGCATAAGTGACTTTTTCAATAAAATGCTTAGTCGCAAAACTTGCCGGTGTCTCAAAATAATAATCAACCCCGTTTTGTTCTCCAGTCCGCGGTGGCCGCGTTGTGTGAGTCATCACCCGATGAATTCGGTAGTTGTCGCGCAGATACGCGCTCACCGTTGTTTTACCAGTTCCTGTCGCCCCTGTGATCACAATCAACTTATGCGCAGCCTTCATGAGCAGCCTCCTTAAATGATTGCCTCGATTGTACCAAACCTACGCCGATTCGTCAGCTCAAAATCAACGACCCTTGCGCTTTGATGCCAAACTTGCTGACCGGGTTCACTTACGTCAAATCCTGGTAAAAAGCAATCACACCAACTTTACTACCTTGAACAAAGCCAATATTTTCGTAAAAGGCGCGAGTTTGGGGCTGATCATCGGTTAAAAGGACCCGCTGACGAACCTGTGGAAATTGATCGACTAATGCGTCTACCAATTGCCGCCCGATCCCCTGCCGTTGATAACTGGGCAAAACGAGTAAATCCTGAATAAATAAAATCGTCTCACCATCGCCAACTGCCCGAATCAAACCAACTAACTGATCGCCATCATAAGCCCCCAGCACGCTTAACGATTGCGCTATCGCCCGCTCAAGTTTCTTCGGATCTCGCGTGTACATGCTCCAACCGACCGCTTGATAAAGGGCAAGCACATCTGCCTGATTTAACTGACGCTGATCAATTTTAATCATAATAAACCTCCTCCTGAACGTGCACCAACCTTTACACCGATGAACGCTTTAATGAGTTCTATTGTCGCATACATTCATACTCGATGGATATGTTCAGGCTCGCGTAATCGTAACGCGCTCACAGTCGCAGCGATCTGCGTGTAAGGACCTCTAGCCTAAATGGCCAAAAACCAGCCATTTAGACTAGAGGCCACTTACGTTCTGGCTTACGCCCATAACGCGCTCACCGGCGCAGGGATCTGCGTGTAAGGACCTTGGTCGCAATGGCCAAAGCCCGGCCATCACGACCAAGGCCACTTACACTCCGATCCCTAACCGCGCCGGTTCGCGCTTACTAAAAAAGACCGGTCACCATGACCGATCTTTTAGTTACTATTTGCAGGATGTGAACGATAAATTAGAGACGACGGCCAAAGCTTGGTGCAAAGTAAGCAACACTTTGAACCGTAACGTTTTGTCCTGGCTCCGGTGCGTGGATGTACTGGCCGTTGCCGATATAAACGCCAACGTGATAAGCACTACCAACGCTACCCCAGAAGACCAAGTCGCCAGCCTGGAGATCGGAAACCGAAACATATGAGCCAAGTGTGCTTTGCGCCTGAGAGGTACGTGGCAGGCTAATTCCGGCTTCTTTAGCTGCGTAATAGATTAAGCCTGAGCAGTCAAACCCAGCAGGTGATGTGCCACCATAAACATACGGTACGCCGAGGTATTTAGCGGCGTTACCGGCGATGCTGCCACCGGACACGGAAACTGTGCTGCTTCCAGCTGAAGCGGGAGCCTGAGAAGATGCAGCTTTACTAGAGCCGAGACTATTTGAAGAAGCGGTTGTGCTAGAGGAAGCAGAAGTGCTTGATGCACTAGCGGTGGAACTAGCAACAGCTGTAACTGCTTTTTGAGCCGCCTCAGCTTTGGCAGCTTCATCAGCGGCCATGGCTGCCAGCTTTTCTTTGTTAGCATCAATCGTTTGTTGAGCATCGGCAGCTGCCTTATCAGCATCCGCCTTTAAGCCATCAATCTTGGCTTTATCACTTTCAAGCTGGCTCTTGGTAGCAACCAGATTCTTTTGGTTAGCTTCCTGAGCAGCTTTCAGGTTTTTAACCTTGGCTTCGGAGTCTTTAACGGCTTGCAAAGCTTCGGCGCTGGCTTGACTCAACTTGCTAACTGTCAATGACCGGCCGACAAGATCCGTCAGACTGTCGGAATTCAAAATAAAGTCAAAATAGACATTGCCAGTAACCGAGTCGCCGGCACGCTTTTGCAAAGAGATCAGCTGATCCTTCAAATTGCTCTTACGCTTGCTGACTTCCTGATTGGCTTTTGTCAGTTGTGTTGCGAAATCAGCGATCTTGGCCTGACTGTCCTTGATCTTGGCTTCGGCATCCTGAATCGCCAGAACCTTATTGGAAACCTCGTTGTTCAGTTTGGCGCTTTTTTCGTTGGCAGCCTGAACCTGTTTCAACAAATCGTCATTTTGCGCTTGCAGGCTCGCTTTGTCGTCTGCCGCATGAACGGTTGTTGCCGCGAAACCTGAAACCCCAACACCGGCTAATGTTGCAACCGTGATGGCACCCGCAATCAATTGCTTTAATCTCATTTTATCGCCACTCCTGCTCTCATTTTCTTCACAAGGTTCACACTAACACTGAACTGTTACAAACTCGTTACAGGGTGGTTACCATCAGAATACTTTTGCGATTACTTCAGCAGCACTTTATGATCATTTTAATAACCATTTTATTTCTAAGTTATATTTACGTTTTTAAATTTAAAAAAGTCAGGAATAAAAGCGGCTCTTTACTCCTGACTTCCTCCTTATTTTGTCATTTAATGCTAACCGGATTGAAACTAGCCGCGACTCGCTACCTAGCTTCATTCATCGTCTCACCGTAACCGAATTACTTGATTTTAACTAGGAAGTACCGCTTCTTTCCGCGCCGGACGATGACATATTGACCATCAAAATGCGTGCTTGGATCAACTTCAAAGTCCAAGTCGCGTTGACGGGTGCCATTGATGGTGATCGCACCATTTTGAATATCTTCCCGGGCCTGCCGCCGACTTGGTTCGATCTTGGTAGTATCTACCAACCAGGTCACAATGTTTTCTGCCGTTTGGGGCGCTTCAACCGTTGGAAATTGCTTAAAACCTTGCTTAATATCATCAGCACTTAAATCCGCAACATCGCCTGAGAAAAGTGCCGCACTGATGCTTTCGGCTTGCTCAACTGCTTTTTGTCCATGAACAAACTTGGTAACGGCGCGGGCTAATTCGCGCTGAGCTGCACGTTTTTCCGGATGCGTCTTAGTGGCCTCGACCAACTCGGCAATTTCATCACGAGATAGGAAAGTGAAGAACTTGAGGAATTTTTCGACATCCGCATCGTCTTGATTAAACCAGAACTGGTAGAACTCATATGGTGACGTCTTTTCCGGATCCAGCCAAACCGCTCCGCCAGCTGATTTACCGAACTTAGTACCATCCGCTTTTAACATCAGCGGATTGGTCAAGCCGTAAGCACGGGCGTCAGGTCCCTCAAGTCGGTGAATCAAATCAATGCCGGCTGTGATGTTACCCCACTGATCCGCCCCACCGATTTGCAGCTGCACATCTTCATGCTTAAACAAATGGAGGAAATCAACCGACTGCAGAATCTGGTAGGTGAATTCAGTGTAAGAAATGCCGGTCTCAAGCCGACTTGCCACAACTTCCTTATTCAGCATGTTATTCACCGAGAACACCTTGCCGTAATCCCGTAAAAAGTCGAGCATGGAAATTTTGGAAAGCCAATCGTAATTGTCCACAATTCGAAAATCATCGGTTCCAAACAGATTCTCCATCTGCGCCGTCAGTTTCTTCTTGTTCGTCGCAATGGTCTCCATTGTCTGCAAGACCCTTTCCGAGTTGCGGCCAGATGGATCCCCAATCGAACCGGTTCCGCCACCGATTAAAATGACCGGTCGATGTCCCATTAACTGGAAGCGCTTGAGAATCATGAAAGGAATCAGATGGCCGACATGCAGAGAATCGCCGGTTGGGTCGGTACCACAGTATACGCTAACCGACTTTTCTTCGGTTAACTTGCGCAGCCCGGCTTCATCGGTCAGCTGATTCAGCGCACCCCGCCACTTTAATTCATCTAAAATCTGTCCTCGCTGTGTTTCTGTCATTAGAAAAATCCTCCTCATTACGATATGGCTAGCATGATCAGCACGTTAGCCTCGAGCCAAAATGTACCTGATTACGAAAAAAGTCGTCCCTGATCGACTAAGATCAGGGACGACTTTCACCGCGGTACCACCCAAATTATGCTTTGCATCACTCTCATGGATATCGGCATGACCCGCGGCCAGAATTCATTGAGCTGTAATTCGTGCTATCAGGCGGAACGGTTTGCAGCAACCACCGTTTTTCTGAATGCCTACCTAGATAACACTACTGCGACTCAGCTGGTAAATTTTATAGCTCAAATTTTAACACATGCACGCTATTTGTACAGAGGCAGCCGTTAAACTCATCCACGAAAACCGCCCGCTAACTCCCAAAAGCCTCGTTTCGGAAAATCCACCGCAAGCTTACGGATCTTGCGGCGCATCTTCCGGTGGCAAATCGGCCGGATAAGTTTTAACATCGGCATCCAGAATATCGTACGCATCCATCAATTTGCGTTCGACTCGTTCGCCTAATTCATAAGAATCCGCCACGGTCATCTTCGGATCCACCCGAATGCCGATCGTCAGCAACACCGCATCGCCGGCATAGCGCGCTTCAATGCTTTGAACCCCGAGAACTCCCGGAACCTGCGTAATTGTTTGCCGATAAGCCGCAATTTTCTTGGTGTCAAACCCATCTGTCAATTCAAAAATGGCATCACGAAGAATTGTCCAAGCGGCATATAAAATCAAAAGGCCAACCGCAATCGCTGCGCCGCCATCCAGCCACAGCCACCCAGCCTTCGCACCTAGAATGGCCAATAAAGTCCCACCACTAGTCGCAGCATCGGAAAAACTATCTTTAGACGCTGTCCGTAAAACGCTGCTGTCCAGTTGCTTAGCGCGAATATGATTCATCAACGAAACACTCGCCATGGCCACCCCCGCAGCCAGGCTCACATAAACCGCCAAAACACCGGGCACTTGCACTTTACCTTGGTACCACGCCTGCAAACCGTGGTAGCCATCAAGCACCACGTCCAGTCCAACGACTAACATAATCAGACCTGAAAACAAGGTCGCAATCGTTTGAAATCGCCAGTGTCCAAATCGATGCTCACTGTCTGGGCGCTGCTGGGAAACTTGCAGCCCCCATAATAAGATAAGCGCCGAAGCCACACCCGTCAGATTATTCAAGCCATCTGCCGCCAATGCCCGGGAATGTGCTAATTGCGCGATCCACAACTCGGCCACTGTTAAACCACCATAAACGACCAGATTCAACGCCGCTGCATGCTGGGCACTTTTCAGACGGGCAAATCGGCGTTGTTCATCTTTTAAAATATTGCGACCAGCATCCATACTAATTCCCCCTCGTCAGAAAAGTCATTAGAGGCTATTATAAAGCAAAATTGATTTTAATCATCGTTTAAACACGTTTTTTAACGGCATCAAGCGCTTTCTTACAAAACTTTTACATAGGAATAACCTGTTATTTGCATTAGCCATGGTTCACGCTGAACAATACGACTTTTGTCACACTTGGGCGATCTGGCGCTTCAAGGCGTTAGTTAACCGCTCAAGCCGGGCAATTGTATCGTTTAAGGTTAAATAATAATAAACCATATTGCCTTCACGGCGGGATCCAACCATCCCAATATCTTTCAGGTGTTTGAGATGATGCGAGGTAGCTGGCTGCGATAATCCGATTGCATCAGCCAGATCATTAACACTAACGCCTACGTGATTATCGGCCGCACCGAGAATCATAATCAGCTTTTGCCGACTTGAATTGGATAAGGCATTTAAGTGGCCGATATCCTGCTTGAATTCTTTTAATGCTTCCTGTTGTGCTGAACTATATGCCGCCATAGTTGGCCTCCTCATGAATTGCGCTGAGCACACGCGGTGAATCAATTGACATTCACAACGAATAATACCTGAAATCATAACGATTGCAACAAATATGCAAACCGTTCATACTATGCATTAGGATAATCAATGACTACTTGGAGGTGCAATATGACAACGACAACAACCTTTCACGGCTTAGGTGCGGACAATACGTTAACCGTTTATGCCGATGGTGCCAACGAATTACTTAATCAAAGTGTCAGTATGATTCAGGCTTATGCGCATTTGCTATCGCTTTATGATGACGAATCGTTGCTAACCATGATTAATGCCCAGGCCGGTAAAACACCGGTCCACATTCCGGTACGACCGGTGTTTAATCTCATCGCCCAAGCAGTAGCCTGGAGCAAACGTGGTCTAGGCTACAATGCGTTAATCGGCCCGATCGTCAAGTTATGGCGAATTGGCTTTGCCGATGCGCGTGTTCCATCCGCCAGTGAAGTTAATGCAGCCCTAGCTTTAACCGACCCGAATCTAGTCGAGCTTGATTCGGAAAATCAAACCGTCTTTTTACCTAAAGAAGGAATGGTTTTGGATCTTGGCGGAATTGCCAAAGGATTTATTGTCGACCAAGTCTATTATTTATGGGATAAAACCGGGGTTGAAGGCGGCTTGATTGACTTAGGTGGCAACCAGCGCCTCGTTGGTAAAGCGGCCAGTGGCATTCCTTTGTGGCAGTGGCCAATTGCGGATCCCCGCCATCCCGGCCAGCGCAGCATTGCAACGCTGACAACCGAGCCAAAAGCCGTTGTGACAACCGGCATTTTTGAACGCCATTCAGAGATTGCCGGCAAAGAATACCACCACCTTATCGATCCTAATACCGGTTATCCGGTCGAGTCGAACATGGCCAGCATCACTGTCATTGCCGATAATGGTCTTATCGGTGACGTGTTATCTTCAGTCGGTTTCTACGCTGGCGTCCCGGCTGGTTACGATGCGATCGAAGCAGAAGGTCAGGAAGCGATTTTTGTCACCAAAGACACCCGTGTTTATCAAACTAGCGGATTACGCGAAACGCTTGCGGTGACGATGTAGATCAACCGTTTTAACTGGCGACTCAAAAAGCAGCAGCCATTTTTTGGTTGCTGCTTTTTGCGATCTCTAATTTAGCACCTCTAACAGCTACCTATAGCTACAATCCCGACTTTTTAGATAGCCTGCCAAATCACGCTTCCAGGCGGCACCATGGTTCCCATTGGCAAAAGTGACCGCAGATTAGCCGGAACGAGCTTGGCATTCGGATCTTGTAAAACCTGAGGCGAGCAGGTGGGGTTGGCTAAGACGACCAACGTCTGGGCCTCGTTTTGCCGGACAAAGCCGAGGCTGTCTTCAAACGTGAACGGGAAAAATGCTGCATCGGCTGCTAAGGCTGGTTGATCGATCCGCGTCTGTAACGCAATCTGATACATATCCAAAATGGCTTGATCTTCGTGCCCCCATGGATAAAAGGCGCGGTTGTCCGGATCCTTGCCGCCGGTTAATCCTGCCTCATCGCCATAATAAAGACAAGGTACCCCAGGCAGCCAATACAGGAGTGACACAATCAACTGTAACTTACGCCGATCACCATTCAACACGGTCAAGATTCGCGCCGTATCATGCGTACCAATATTATTAAAATTAAACGCAAACGCATTGGGCGGATAATTTTCCTTGAGCGTCATTAACTGGCGGACAAAACCGGCCGCGCTGAGTTGACCGTTGACAAAATCAATCAACATCGACCGCAACGGGTAATTCATCACGGCGTTCAGCTCACCACCTTCAAAATACTGGCGGCGTTTACCATAAGCCTGCTTATTCGATGCATCTTCCCAGACCTCGCCGATCAAAATCCGGTCAGGAAACTGATCCAATGTCGTCCGAATTTGATGAATAAAGTCGTCCGTCAGCTCATCGGCGACATCCAAACGCCAGCCATCCACGCCCAGATTGGTCCAATAGCTGATCACCGAATCTTTTTTAGCGGCAATAAAATTGTGAAAATCCTGATTGTCTTTATTAATCGCCGGGAGGTCTTTAACCCCCCACCAGCTGTTATAGTCATCAGGAAATCTTTTAAACGAAAACCACGATGCGTATGGTGAATCCAGACTGTTCGCCGCACCAACATCGTCATATTCGTTCACGGCATTGAAATACCGGCTGTCGGCACCGACATGATTGAACACACCATCCAGAATCACATGCATCCCCAGCTGATGAGCCGCCGCCAGAAACTGCTTGAAGTCATGCAATGTACCTAACACTTCATCAATCGCATAATAATCACCGGTATCATAGCGGTGATTGCTGCGCGCCTGAAAAATCGGACTCAGATAAAGCGCATTAATCCCCCGTGCAGCTAACAGCGGCAACTTTTGCTGAATGCCGGTTAAGTTACCACCATAAAAATCCCAGCGCAACACTTCACCATTGGTACCGCGAATATACATTGGCCGATCCGACTGGCGCCCATAGATAAAAGAATTGGCTTTCGGTGCGTTGACGTGGCCATCCGCATTCCCGTTATTAAACCGATCCACGAAAATATGGTAAAACCGCGCATGCCGATACCATTCCGGCACTGGGTCAAACTCATTGACCACGGTCAGCTGATAACTGTTCACATCGGCATTTTCCGGATAAACTTGCCCGATCCCGCCAAAACCGCCATCAACCGCACCAAAGCGTTGGCGGCCTTCATCGGTTTGCAGTTCAAAATGGTAAAACCATAAACCAGCCGTCTGCGGGGCAAAACTCACCGTATAACCATTCGGGCTTTTGGTCATTGGCAATGTCTCGGTTTGATCCCCGCGCCCATCCGGCATGATAATCAGCGAGGCTTGCGTCACCGCACCGTCAGCTTTAGCCGTGAAATGAATCGTTGTTGCTTTCCGAACTGCCCCAAAAGGCTGCCGATCGGTGAATGAATCAAATTGAAACATCTTTTTCCTCCATGTGACGCATCAGTTGCCTGAGCCATCATCTTCTGGCGTTTGCGGGACCACATGCCAAATGTCGCGACCATAACGCTGAACAGTAAAGTCTGCGGAAAAGCGCCCACTTTCTGCAATGTTCACCAACGCTTTCTTCGCCCAGGCTTGCGGTTGTTGATACAAGGCATCCAGCTTGGCATTAGCGGCTAAATAACTTTCAAAGTCAGCTAACACAAAATATTCATCGTTATACGTCAGCAAAGAATTGAAAATATCGCGACCTTCCGTTTCAATTCCCGGAATCTGGCCATTAACCAGCATATCCAACACCGCATGCAAGCGCGGATCCTTTTCATAAAAGTCGCGGGCCCGGTAATCACCGCGTTGATAATAACCGGCAATCTCGTCTTCGGTTAAGCCGAAAATTTCAATATTATCGTCGCCCACCGCATTTTTAATCTCGATGTTTGCCCCATCCAAAGTTGCTAAGGTTAACGCACCGGCACTCATGAGCTTCATGTTACTGGTGCCACTGGCTTCTTTACCGGCTGTGGAAATCTGTTCGGAGATATCAGCAGCAGGGATAATTTTTTCAGCCATCGTCACGCCATAGTTAGGTAAGAAAACGACTTGCAAATAAGGGCTGACTTCCGGATCACCGTTCACCACATCCGCTACCGCATTCATAACCTTGATGATCTCTTTGGCATAAACATAACTGGGTGCGGCCTTGGCTCCGAAAATATGCAGGCGTTTCGGTCGTTTTTCACCGCGTTTAAGCGCTAAATACGCATCTAAAATTCCTAATACATGTAAAAGCTGGCGTTTATAAGCATGCAGCCGTTTAATCTGCACATCGAAAATAGCATCCGGGTCAACCTTAACGTGCACGGTTTGATCAATGTACTTAGCCAATGCCCGTTTATTTTCGGCTTTAGCGGCATTCAGGTCGGACAAAAACTGCGGATCATCGCTGAAATCATGTAACTTCCGCAATGCCAACGGATTTTTCCGCCAAGTAGTGCCAATTTTTTTATCCAGTAAGTGCGCCAGCGGACGGTCGCCGATTTGAATCCAGCGCCGTGGGGTAATGCCATTGGTCTTATTATTAAACCGCTCCGGAAAAATCTGGAACAGGTCGTGCAAAACGTCTTTTTTCAATAACTCACTATGGATCGGGGCCACGCCGTTGATCGCGTGGGAGCCAATGGTTGCTAAGTAAGCCATCCGTACCTGCCCGTTACCTAAAGGAGCAATGCGATCAATCATGGCTTGCCCAAACTGCGGCACAAAAGCCAGACGGAAGCGCCGATCGATTTCCTGAACGATTTGATAAATCCGCGGCAACAGACCGCTGAACATATCAATCGGCCAGACTTCAAGTGCTTCGGATAGCAACGTATGGTTGGTGTAACTCATAACCTTTAATGTAATCCGCCATGCCTCGTTCCAACCGACATGTTCATCATCCATCAAAACCCGCATCAACTCAGGAATCGCCATCGCCGGGTGGGTGTCGTTAATATGAATTGCAACCCGATCGGCAAACCCTGCCATACTGTTATGCGTCCGCCGGTAATGACGAACAATACTCTGAATCCCGGCACTGGTAAAGAAATACTCTTGACGCAACCGCAATTCTTTACCGGCATTGTCAGAGTCATCCGGATACAGGATCTGGGTAATTTGATTGATCCGTTCTTTTTGTTCCAAGGTAAACCGCGATCCGGCATTAATCGGCGCTTCGGCGGACCATAGCCGCAGATTGTTCACGACGCCATTGTGATACCCGACCATGGCAACATCATAAGGCACGGCTAGCACATCGTCAGTTTGGTGATAGATCACCCGTAAATTACCGCTGCGACTTGGCTTTAATTCCACCCAGCCGCCGAATTTAATCGTGACCGCGCGATTCTCCTTACGCGTCTCCCATGGGAACCCATTGCGCATCCAGTCATCTGGCAACTCAACTTGATAACCGTTAACAAAGGCTTGTTTAAATAACCCATATTGATAACGAATGCCATTACCGTTGCCGGCCATCCCCACACTGGCCATCGCATCCATGAACGCCGACGCTAATCGTCCCAGCCCACCGTTGCCTAACCCAGGATCCGCCTCGGCATCAAAAATCTTCTGCGGATGCAAGTCCAAGGCATGTAACCCTGCCTCAACCGCATCCAAAATACCCAGATTCAGCAAATTAGACTGCAACAGCCGACCCGGTAAAAACTCGATTGAAAAGTAATAAACCTGTTTGGTCTCTTCTTGATCATACCGCTTCTTGGTGTCAGCCCAAGGTTGGGCAATGTATGTCCGCGTCAACAAGGCCAATGCCTGATAAAGCTGTTGTGAAGATAGGTCTTCAAGCGGTGCCGCATACATTTTCAAGGCCATGTCTTTAAAGTCTGCGATGAATTGTTCCTTTGTTAATGCCATCAAATATACACCTCATCAAAATTAAACCATCGCAACCATTTTGGCGAACATGAACAACGAGGTCTCATCGAATGTCCGATCCGCAGCTAAGACGAAATGCCGTCTTGTCGGCTGCGACTTTCATTCGACATGACCTCGCGATGACACTCATGCTTTACCTAGGATGCGATTATACCCCTTCAAGTAAGCCGCCGCCGAATGATGCCAATCAAAGTCCATTGCCATAGCCTGTTGTTGCAGGCGGGCATAAACTTTTGGCTCATCGGAATAAACGTGCTTCGCCATGCACAGAATCTTGGCCAACACGCCGGCATTGTAATCCCAGAAACTAAAACCGGTGCCAGCGCCAGTTTCGGCATTGTATGGCGTGACAGAATCACGCAGGCCCCCGGTTTCATGCACAATCGGTAACGTACCATAACGCATCGCCATCATCTGCGCCAATCCGCTTGGCTCAAACGCGCTTGGCATCATGAAGTAATCAGCCCCAGCATAAATTCGTTGCGCCAACGCTTCATCAAAATCAATTCGAACCGCCAGTTGCCCTGGGAAACGATCTTGCAACGACAGAAGATCCTCTTCCAAGTCGCGATCGCCGGTACCGAGGATTACGACCTGGACGTTATTTTGAACCAGGAAGTTTTCTAAGGCATCAACGAGCAAATCGGCCCCTTTTTGCCGGGTCAGCCGACTCACCATCGCAAAAAGCGGATCCGAACGTTTCGGCAGATGCATTTCTTCTTGCAAAACGCGTTTGTCTTTCGCTTTGCCTTTTAAATCCTTGGCACTGTAGTTATACGTCAAATGCGGGTCGGTTGCCGGATTGTAGACTTCATCATCAATGCCGTTCAAGATCCCGACTAATTTACCACTTTGTTTGCGTAAAGTGCCATCCAAATGCTCGCCAAATGCTGGTGATTGAATCTCCTGAGCATAACTAGGGCTAACGGTCGAAACCAGATCAGCAAAGTTAATCCCGCCTTTTAGCCAGTTCACCGAGCCGTCCTGGGCAAAGCCGTCATCATTAAAGCTTTGCCGCCCGATACCAAACACCGTGTCCAGAATCGACGGCGGAAACCACCCTTGAAATTGCAGATTATGAATGGTTAGCTGCGTTTTAATCGCTTGATAAGGTTGAATCCAGCCATATTTTTCTTTCAATAGCACCGGAATGAACGCTGTGTGCCAGTCATTGGCATGAATGATATCGGGAATCCACTCAATCACCTGCAGCATTTCAATCACGGCCATTTGGAAAAAGCCAAACCGACCGCCGTCATCCCAATAACCGTATAAGCCGTCACGATCAAAATATTGTCGGTTATCAATCAGATAATAGGTGACATCGCCTAGTTTAATTGTTTTAAGGCCGACATAAACCGGTTGTCCGCCTATTTCAATCGTAAAATGGGTCAGATTTTTGACTTTAGGCAAATACTTCGCTGGAAATTTGCGTTCGTAAAAAGGAATTGCCACCCGAATGTCAACGCCTTGTTTCTTAATGGCTTTAGGCAATGCATAGGTAACATCGCCTAAGCCCCCGGTTTTATAAAACGGCGCGCTTTCGGCTGCGGTAAAAAGTACTTTAAGCACGGGCCGTCACCCCCTGGCCATCTGGTTGAAAGACTTTCTGATTCTTGGCAAACACTAATGGTTCTTCCGGTGTGCCTTCCAAAGCCAGATTCGGTCCAATGATAACACCTTTGTCTAAAATTGCGTATTTCACGCTGGAACCGGTCCCGATCTTGGTGCCTTGCATCACAATACTGTGATCCACCAAGGCATCGCGATGAATATGCACATTCCGGAAAAGAATCGAATGATTGACTTCTCCTTCAATAAAATCACCGGTCCCTAACAAACTGTTGGCAACATGGGATTCGGTTGAGAAAAATGTCGGGATTTCGTTCTTATTCTTGGTTTCAATCGAGTTAGCACTATATAACAAGGCTTGGTAGTTTTGGTCTTCTAACATGCTCATGTTGGCGTCAAAGTAACGCTTGATCGTATTGAGTTTGGCCAAAAAGCCGGTATATTCAAACGCGTTGGCATTGTTTTGCAAAACCGCTTCCCGCATAATCTGTGGCAGACGTTTAAAAGTCGGCGCTTCCGAAGCATCGGTGAGCAAATCAATCAAGTCAATCGTGCCGATCAGGTAAATATCCATGAACGCCGGAATCTTGCCTTCTTTAAGGTGGCCCCGATTCTCCGCGGCCGGAACAACCGAGCTTGCGGTTCCCAATTCGGTCATATCCAAAGTCAGGTCTTCCGGTTGCATGGCGGCTTCCGGCAGATTCTTATACACCGCCGTTACCGGACTTTCACCAGCTTGATGGTATGCCACAATCGCATCAATATCGACATTGGCGACATTTTGGGTTCCCATGATAATGGTATATTGAGCGCTGCTTTTACGCAGAAACTGAAGATAATCGTCAAAATACCGTGCCCGCAGCTGCGGATCTTCATAATCGCGGCCAGCCATGTACGGATACGTGAAAACACCACCTGTTATCTGGTCCATATTCCAGGTTGAGCCGCTGCGGATATGATCCGTGACACTGCGACCCGACTTGGGCAGGAAAATCGCCACACTGCGGACATTTGCATGATCCAATGACGACAGCGGAAAATCAATGAGACGATAACGCCCAGCAAATGGCAGCGTTCCAATCGGGCGGGCTGCTGTCAATGGCTGAATTTGGTCATCTTTTTCATTCAGATCAATGATTGCTGCTAAATCGCCTTTTCTCATTCTTTTTCAGTCCTTCCTAGAACTTCCCCATAACCAACAACACTAATTTCGTCCGGTTTGCCAATCACCTTACCGTTATCACCGATGATCGCATTCTCACCAACAATCGCATGATCCACAGTGACATTCTTGCCGATCACGGCGTTTGGCATGATCATGCTGTCTTTGATCACGGAACCTTCGCCAATCTTGACATTCTGGCTCAGGATACTGTGCTCAATGGCACCGGCAACATAGCAGCCATCCACAATCATGGAGCCTGATACTTTTGCGGTCTTGGTTAAAAACATTGGCGGCAAAGCTTCATTTTGGCTGAAAATCCGCCAGTTGCGATTGCCGATGTTCAATGGATTATTCGGATTCAAGAATTCCATGTTGGCTTCCCACAGACTCTGAATCGTCCCGACATCTTTCCAATAACCACGGAACGCATACGCATAGCTGGCTTCGTTATGGGTCAGGTAGGCTGGGATGACATCGTGCCCAAAGTCTTCCATCGCCCCATCAGTCGCATAGCTTTCAGTCAAATACTGTTTAAGGGTTGGCCAGTTGAAAATGTAAATCCCCATTGAAGCCAAGTTGCTCTTAGGCTTAGCTGGCTTTTCTTCAAATTCGATAATCCGATCCGTGTCATCGGTGTTCATAATTCCAAACCGCTTGGCTTCGTCTTTGGCAACCGGCATAACCGCCACGGTCAATGAGGCTTTTTTGGCCTTGTGGTAATCCAACATGGCCTGATAATCCATTTTATAAATATGATCACCGGATAGAATCAGTAGATATTGCGGATTATAAGAATCGATATACGCAATATTTTGATAAATCGCGTGCGCGGTACCTTCAAAGAACTTTTCGCCTTCACTTGACGCGTATGGCTGCAGAATCGTAACCCCGGCGCCACGCTCGTTGAGTCCCCAGCTCGCCCCGTTTTGAATATGCCGATTCAATTCAAGCGGTTGATACTGGGTAATGACACCTGCCGTATTCACCCCTGAATTAGCCAAGTTACTTAAGGTGAAATCAATAATCCGATAGCGACCTCCAAAAGGTACCGAGGGCTTGGCAGTGGTTTTGGTTAGTTTACCCAACCGTGTGCCTTGACCCCCAGCGAGAATGATACCTAACATTTCAGTACTCATGATGACGGCGCAACTTGCGCCTTCCCCCCTCACTTCTTCTTATGCTTCTTAACAATCAGGTCTTTTTTCACCGGTTGCGTTCGGGCAGGCGCCGTCCCCCAATCGCGTTGATGACTGATGGCCGGTCGTTCCTGATTTGAAATTGCCAGTGGCGGCTGCTTTCCGGAAAGTGCGGCTGGCCGCTGATGGTGCTTGGTCGCCAACTTTTTAGGCAACGGCTGCAGTTTTTTGGGAACAATTAGTAACGCGCCCATTGCTGGCAAAATCACATCTAACCAAGCCGGCTCGCCGTATTGATCACCTAGCTGGGCGGTTAAAGTCGCCTGCCACTTGGTCCAGGTACCGCCAAAATCAAGGCTTTCCGTATTTAAAAGAATCGTGTACGTGCCCAAGCTTGGGACTGGCACGCGGAAGTGGTCTTTTTGCACCGGGACAAAATTTAACGCAACCACCGTGAAGTCATCTTTTTGCTTGCCATAACGGATGTAACTCATGACATCCGGTTCATCCGCCATTGTGATCTTAATGCCAAGTGGTTCATGATCCTGTTGCCAAAGACTCGGTCGGTTTGTATAGATATGATTCAGCGTTTTCGTAAAGGTTTGCATTTTATGGTTCATCGGGTCTTTCAAATCAACCCACTCAAGCTCGCTCCAGTCACGCCATTCAAGGAATTGACCCCATTCACTGCCCATGAATAATAGCTTTTTCCCCGGAAACGTCATTTGCCACACGTACATGGTGCGTAGATTGGCAAACTGGTTGTACCGATCGCCAGGCATCTTGTGCATCAGGCTCTTCTTCCCGTGAACGACTTCATCGTGGGAAAACGGTAAAACGAACTGTTCGTTATACATATACATAAATGAAAACGTCAATAAATTCATATCACTGTGGCGATAAACCGGATCTTCTTCAAAGAACTTCAGCGTATCGTTCATCCAGCCCATGTTCCATTTGTAATTGAACCCTAGGCCACCGATATTAATCGGCGCTGACACCTTAGGATAGGCTGAACTTTCCTCCGCCATCATCAAAACATCCGGATGCTTGGCAAACACCTTTGTATTCAGCTGCTTCAAAAAGGCAATGCCCTCAAGATTATCGCGGCCGCCAAACCGATTGCGATCATTTTCCTTGCCGGCGTCATAATCCATGTACAACATATTTGAAACCGCATCCACACGCAGCCCATCGAGATGACAATGATCAAGCCAATACATCGCGCTGGAAATCAGAAAACTTTGCACTTGTGCTTTGCCTAAATCAAAATTCCAGGTTCCCCAGCGAACATTTTCAGCGCGGTGCGGATCGGTATATTCAAACGTCGGGGTACCATCGAATTGAGCGAGCATATCGGTGTTCTTAATGAAATGCCCTGGCACCCAATCCATGATGATGCCCAAGCCGGCGACGTGAGCGGCATCAACAAACCTGAGGAAATCTGCCGGGTCGCCAAACCGGCTTGTCGGGGCAAAGTAACCCATCAGCTGATAGCCCCATGAAGCGTCAAGCGGATGCTCCATCAACGGCAAAAACTCAATATGGGTATACCCCAATTCCTTAACGTAAGGAATCAGCTTATCAATCGCATCCTGATAGGTCATATACCCACCATCCGGACCGGCATGCGTGTCGCGGATAAAAGAACCTAAATGCACCTCATAAATTGCCAGTGGCTCAGCATATGGCCGCCACTTACTGCGTTTGCTTAGCCACGAATCGTCATGCCATTTGATTCGCGGAATATCAACCAGTCGGGCAGCACTGCCTGGCTTACGTTCAAATCCAAACCCATATGGATCAATCTTTTCATGCGTGGCCCCATCCGGACCGACCACCTGGTACTTATACAACTGTCCTTTCTTGGCTGCGAGTTCGCCGTACCAACAGCCGGTTTCTCCTTGCCGGGTCAGCGGACTGCCGCGCCAATCGTTAAAATCGCCGACAACTTTAATCTGTTGGGCATGTGGCGCCCAGACGAGAAACGACCATTTGCCAGGTGAAACTTCATGGGCACCAAACCGATTGTAACTTTGAAAATCCTGCCCTGAGTTGAAGAGGTATAACCAATCTTGTAATCCTTGGATCATGATCACTCCCCCAATCACATCATCCGACTCGTTGCATGTGGTTCAAGCATCACGAATATTTCCTTCCGCCACAAGTGTAACAGCACGACCATGAAAAGGCTCAAGAAACGCTCACCGGATCACTTTTTTTAAATCTGACCACCCTCACTGCCAAGAGGAATATAATCCTCCTCGCCGTTAATTGTAACCGCTTTCGAAAAATATTAACAGTAAATACAATTTTTTTGGTTGAGTTATTTGTGAGAATAATCTAACATATAGGCTATATTATTTAATGAAAACACAATGTTTTCCAAACCGATCTCGGGATTTGTCAATCTTGTGTTTTAACCCACGCAACCACCCACTGGAGGGATGACGATGAGCGTCGATATTGATTGGAACAATCTAGGATTTGATTACATGCAACTGCCTTATCGGTATGTTGCCCACTGGAAAGACGGCGCTTGGGATGACGGCACCTTATCAAGCGATCCCAATTTAACTTTGAATGAAGGTTCGCCAATTTTACATTATGGGCAAGGTGCTTTTGAAGGACTCAAGGCTTATCGCACCAAATCAGGAGCCATTCAGCTTTTTCGTCCGGATCAAAATGCCCACCGTCTGCACAACTCAGCAGAAAAACTTTTAATGCCACCGTTTCCTGAAGATCGCTTCATTGAGGCGGTCAAACAAGTCGTTGCCGCTAACCATGAATACGTACCGCCATATGGCACCGGCGCAACTTTATACTTACGTCCCATGTTAATCGGCGTTGGCCCTAATATTGGCGTTGCCCCCGCCAAAGAATATATCTTTGATGTTTTCGCGATGCCGGTTGGTCCTTACTTTAAAGGCGGCATGGTGCCAACCAAGTTTGTGGTGGCCGATCAACATGACCGTGCTGCTCACTACGGCACCGGTCAGGCTAAAGTGGGTGGTAACTATGCGGCCTCGCTACAAGCCGGAAAGTTTGCCCACGAACATGGTTATGGCGATGCGATTTACCTTGATCCGATCGAACATAAATATATTGAAGAAGTGGGTTCAGCTAACTTTTTCGGTATCTCTAAGGACGGTAAAACCCTTAAAACACCGAAGTCCCCTTCGATTCTGCCAAGTATTACCAAATACTCAATCTTGGCGCTGGCACATGATCGCTTCGGCATGAAAACCGAAGAAACCAAGATTGCCATTACCGATTTAGACCAGTTTGGTGAAGCAGGCGCGTGCGGAACTGCAGCGGTCATTACGCCTATCGCCAGCATCACATACAACGATCACGAACATGTCTTCTATTCCGAAACCGAAGTCGGCCCACATACTCAGGCGATTTATAACGAACTCACGGGTATTCAGTTTGGCGACGTCCCTGCACCAGACGGCTGGATTGTCAATGTACCGGTTGATTAAAGCAAACGTCACGCACCGATTTCAAACTGCAAATTAAAAGCAGCTGTCAACGCATCTTCATGCGCTGGCAGCTGCTTTTGTATTGCCATTGATATCGCGATCTTTCTTCTAAAACTCATCCAAACAAACTGACGATTTTGATTCACACCTGTTAGCGAGCAAAGGCAATTAAGCGCCAATAATCACCAACACAAGTCTGGAGCGTAATGCGCTGACCGCCACCTGTACCGGTAATTTCGTTCCAAAGATCCTGACCGTCAGCTGTAACGGCTTCAGGCGAAACCTGAACTAACCGATAAACGTGATACGTGCGCGGACTTCCAGCAGCATCGGTCACCGTAATTGGCGAACCGATACCAAGCGAAAGCATCGCAGCAAACGCACCGGGATTATGCCCGATAAAGTGCGTATTCTGCCCGCTGACGTTGCTGTAATTTGCCTGACCGCCCCAAGTTGCGGCACCGTTTATTGGCGCGGCGTCCATACTTTCATTACCAATAATGTACGGAACGGTGACCCCGGCAAACATTAATACCCGACTCGCATAAGCTGCTGCCGGTTTCGCCGGTTGTGCTTGCGGCTGAGCGGTTGGTTGAGTTGCTGATTGGTTCGTGGCGGCTGATGCGGTTTTAGCTGGTGCCGCTGCAACAGTAAATTGCGCGGTTGATGTGCCAGCGGTTGCGGTTCCGGCTGACGCATTTGAAGCGGATGCAGCGGAACCTGTTGATGAAGCGGTCTGATTGGTTGCCGGCGCGCTAACAGCACTTGGTTGACTTACTTTTGTCTGGCCGGATGGTGTTGGGTCAGACGATTTAACGACTGCTTGACCTGAGCGAACACTCCAACTAGGATGCGCTGGTGCCTGGACTTTTCCTGGCGTCACCGCAGCGGTTGCTCTGAGTAAATCGCTCGATGTGCTTACATCATTAGCTTTCTCCCTTGTGCTGGTGCGCAATCCGGCCAAGTCTCGGCTCTGAATTGTATGACTGACTGTGGTCGTACCAAACAGCCCGCCCAATACAAGAGCGAAAGTGATCAGACTTCTGCGAAACATATAGACTCCCCCAGTCCATATTGCAAAATGACTTACCACACTATTAACTTCGAGATGGCCATCTCTTGATTTAGATTATGCACAATTTAATGAAGCGGGTAAACAAATATGCTTACTTTTAAAAAGTCGCTTTTGTTATTTATAATCAGGATAATACTTGATAATAAGCGATTTTCGTTTTTTAAAACCAAATTATCAAAGAAATCTTTTTAAAAGTTGGTTTGCGGCGTTTTATAAATATAGTTATTTTTAGGCCTTGCTCAGCGCGTTTATCCCTGTCATTTCAACAAAAAAAGCCCTGTGAACAAAAATCGTCACTGAGCAATTTATCATGCTGTTTAATCTTTACAAATTCGAAAAACCGATTAGCAACTCAAATACTACCACCATGAACTTCAGTCGCAGCTACGGTCAGAATAAAGGCATCGGGATCAATACCATGAATCAGTTCAATCAGGCGCCGGAAATCACTTTGCTCAACGACGACCATCAACATCTCCCTGTTTTCATCTGAAAAGCCGCCGACAACCGGTTGCACCGTTAAACCGTGCGGCGTTTCGTCACGAATCCGCTGTTTCAACATCTCCAGTTGATCGCTCATGATGTAAACGGCTTTTTTACGGTCAAAGCCGGTTTCGACATAATTCATGACCAGACTCGTAATCGTGAGTGCAAATACGGCAAGAATAAAGGCTTCGACACCTGACACCGGAATATTGAAGAGCGAAACGATGACATCCGTGATCAGTAACATAACAGACGGCTTCAAGCCAAAATATTTCTTGAAAATCAGCGGCGGTACCGTCGTTCCACCGCTGGAAGCATCCATTTGGTAAAGCAAGCCGACCCCAAAAGCAAATACCACACTCCCGACAATAATGGCCAATAGCCGATCGGTCACAAGGTTAATCTCAGGCGTGATCCACAAAAGTAACGGCAGCATGAAACTGCCGAAAAGAATGCGTTTTAAGGTGCTGCGATCGAGGAAAAACCATGCTAGCCCTAGCATCAGCAAATTAACCGCCATGGTAGTTAAGCCAACTTGAATCCCGGCCACTTCCTGAACCAGAATCGCGATCCCGGTTGCACCACCAGCAGCCACTGCATGCGGGGCGTAAAACATATTGATACTCACCGCAATAAGTGCAAGCGCCGCCATGATCCACAGCCATTTCAGCACCGGATGTCGCATCGTTTTTTGCATCAAGCCACCCTTTCTATGGTTATCCATGTTTCTAACTTATTATGTTAATAACTATACGGGATAAAATGCTTGCTGACAAACAACGCTCATTTTAAAACCGTGGTTAGTCACCATTTCGTAACTCAGCAAGGCGTCGTTTTAACACCTCCACCTCAGCCTGGAGCGCCGTGCCAATATCGGTTTCTGCCACGGTGCGGCGCCGTGCCTCCGTTTCAACAACGCGGCGGGTGGAAATAATGTCAGTTAAATTGGCAATCGCATCGGCTTTGGTTGTAAACGGCTGATGGGTGACCAGCTGCATGCCATACGAATTATCCAGCAAGGTATACCCGCCAATCCCGGTTGTCTTTTGGTAAGGCTTTGAAAATCCGCCGTCAATGACAATCATTTTGTTATTCGCCATGATCGGATCGGTTCCTTTTTTCACCGGCGTATGACCATTAATCACGTGACCGACTTCCGGATCAAGCACAAACTCACGCAGAATTTTTTTGATGAAATCAGGATCCTTGCGCAAGTGATAATAAGCATTACGGCCTTCTGCATGCGTCGCGGGATCCTTGATAAAGTACCGTTCAAAGGTTGTCATGTCGTGCTTACCAAAAAGCGGCGAATTCGGACCGGTCCACAGATACCATAGCAAATCAGTCGCCAAGTCTGCTTTTTCCGTGGGCTGACTGTAGGCAAGGCGCAAATTGGCTTCCAGCATGTCAAACAACTGCCGGCCTGTATAAGTCGTGCCTTCAATCGTTAAACCAATGAAATTGCCATCTTCATCAACCGGCACGCACCCGTGTAACAGCAAATTGCGATTATACCGCAGATACATACTGCCGCGATCCATCAAAAAGTCCATATGGCGATGCAACTTTTCCGAATGAGTGAAGGACTCGACTAAGGAATCAATAACCTCCTGCTCCTCCGGCAAAAGTCGATAAGGATCAGCCGGGTCAACCGTCGCAAAACAGCCATTGGTGATGGGATAAGTATGCCCATTCAACTGAATCGTGGAAAAATCCGCGGCTAACTTATCCAGCAGCAACCGATGATCCATTTCAAACTCCGGACGCCGCTTGATGGCCGGGCCTTCAAGTTTGAACTGAATCATGGCAATTGCCTGATGAATCTGGGTGATTTGTAACCGTTCCGCCTCGGTAATTGGCCGATCCGAGCGCCCCATTTTAGGCGAAAAAGCCGGATTATCCTGATAATATTGTTCCGCCAAGCGTGCTAAATGGCGCAAATTAATCCCATAAACATCTTCAAGAATGCTTAGGTTGTTATACCGGGCAGAAATCCGCACCAAATTGGCAATACACAACGCCGAACCAGCCGCACCGCCGATCCATAAAATATCATGATTGCCCCATTGAATATCCACCGAATGTCGCTGATCACGCTTGATCAAACTCTCAACCACCTGATCCGGCGCCGGCCCCCGATCATAAATATCACCCACAATGTGAAAATGATCGACCGTCAGCCGCTGAATCGTCCGACACGTCGCCTCAATCCACTCATCGGCCTGCTCCAAAACAATCAAGTTACGAATAATCTGCCAATAATAAGCCAGCTTATCAGGCGTGTCCGCATCGTTATACAGCAGCTCTTCGGTAATATAAACAAACTCCGGCGCCATCGCCTTACGCACTTTCGAACGGGTATATTTAGTCGCAGTAAACGCCAGTAAGCGAATCAACCGGCGAAAAGTGGTCAGATACCATTGCTGCAAATCATCCCCTTGCAGATCCTGATGAATCGCAGCCAACCGTTCCGACGGGTAATACACCAAAAAAGCAAACCGCTGCAAAGTCGTCTCGGTCATCTCATCCCGAAAACATGAACGGATCTTGCTCTTCACATTACCGCTGCCATTGCGCAAAACATGCTGAAACGCATTATATTCCCCGTGAATATCGCTCATAAACGCCTCTGTTGGCTTGGGCAGGTTCAAAATCGCCTCCAAGTTGATAATCTCGGTAGCAATGGCCGGAACCGTTTGATACTTGGCCGTCAATTCACTGTACAAATCCATGATGCAGCTCCCTTTCGCATAGACCAATTTTTGACTCATGGCAATATGATAGCATAATTTCGGCTTTTGTATACGGTTTCAACACTTTTCAAGAAAATTATAAATATCTGCTAACCCTCAGCGTGCTTTGCAACTTGATGGACGCACAAGTTGGCGCTGCAGTTCTGCCATAGCGGGTCAAAACTATACCAACTAAAATTCCTGTTGGCTGTGATTCACGCCATAAAAAAAGCCACCATCAACGATATTCTGTATCGTTAATGATGGTCAAGCACCGCACGTGACGCTGGTTGGTACACTTCACACACTCGATGTATTTAACAAAGCCGTCCAAAGCTTTTGCCGCCGGACTTCACGTGGTAAAAAGACCCGGACAGAGTCTTGATTAAATCCAAACAACAGTCGGCGTTCATCCACAATGATCGGACGGCGCAGGATAGCCGGTTTTTCTGCCAACAAATCAACCGCCTGCTTTAGTGATAGCGCATCGAAATCAATGTCAAGTGCCTGAAATGCCTTAGATCGGCGCGAGACTAAACTATCAACGCCATCCTCCGACCGCGCCAAGAGCTCAAGAATCTGCTCCTTGCTGATACCTTGCTTTGACAACGAAATTTCCTGAAATGGCAACCCATTGGCTTCTAACCATGCCCGAGCCTCTCGACTTGATTTCGAAGAACCTGACGTATACAACTTAATCATCCAATCACCCCTCGCAGAAACAACAGTATATTTCTATCGTTTCCTAGCTAATACCACCCACATGCTCGTTGCTAACAACATTCACCGGCTTATATTGATTCACCCAAGACACTTTTTTATTATCTTAATGATAACTTAACACAACGAGACTCGTATGACAATAAATAAGCGTTTACACCGTGACCACTCTGGTTATGACCCATCAATATCAAGCCAAAGCACATCTAGCAGTTAAGTGATGAACGGTCATTATAAAACTTAAGTCTCGCCAACAATAAATAACAGCATTTACAGCCAAATTAAGTCAATATAAGTTTGTGAATTTTTAGCATAAAATCTGATACATCAGTTTCATATCAGCAGTTGGTTCTCTTTAAATTTAGCACAAGCTTATACCGCTTTCAATAACAATTTTTGAAAAATTAATTTTCGATTACTAATATTCAAATATTTTCACCATAATCTGACATATAAAATACTGGCGATAAATTGTCTTTTAATAAGCCTTCATGCTGATCGTTCTAAAAGTTGTGGGCAAAACAGACGGGCACAATTTATTTCAAATTTTATTATACTACTTTTTCAAAGCAAAAAAAGCGGCCGCCAAACGATTTTTCTCGCTTGACGGCCGCTGTGCGCATTACTTCGCACCGCTAGCTTCCTTCTTTGGCTTGTCGCTTGCTGGTTGCACTTCACTGACGATAATCGCACTATCGATCAAGTCAGCCTGTAACTTCTTAGCCTTCAGGTGATCCAGGTAGAAGTCGGTAACCTTATCACGGATGTTGCGTTCAATGACCCGCCGTAATGGTCGTGCACCCATCGCTTCATCGTAACCTTGGGCAATCAACCAATCTTTGGCTGCATCCGTCACGGTGAGCGTGATGCCCTTCTTCGCCAAAGTCTTGTTGACGTCTTCAAGCATCAAGTCAACGATCTTACCCAAATCATTCTTGGTTAAGTGACTGAATTCAACAATCCCGTTAAATCGGTTCAGGAATTCAGGACGGAAGTAAGGCGCCAACCGCTTCATCAAATCTTCGTCCTTCTCCTTCTCGCCAGTTAATGCTTCATTGCCAAACCCAGCATTGGAAGTGGCAATGATGACGGTGTTCTTAAAGTCAACGACATTACCTTGGCCATCTGTTAACCGCCCATCGTCTAAGACTTGCAGCAACAGCGTCAAGACTTGTGGATCAGCCTTTTCGATTTCATCGAGTAAGACGATGGAATAAGGATTGCGCCGTACTTGTTCTGTCAACGTATTCTTGTTGTCATTGTAACCAACATAACCTGCGCTGGTGCCAATCAGTTTGGATACCGCTGTACGATCGCTATATTCGGACATATCTAACCGGATGATCGCATCTTTACTGCCGAAAAGATCTAACGCCAACTGCTTAGCCAATTCGGTCTTCCCGACACCGGTTGGTCCAACAAACAGGAAGCTGCCAATTGGGCGGTTACCTTCATCAAAGCCAGCCCGGTTCCGGCGAATAGCGCGAGCAACCATATCAACGGCTTCGTCTTGGCCAATTACCTTACCCTTCAGGCGCTTACCAATGCCTTTCAGCCGTTCAATATCGGATGCACCCAGCTTGGAAACCGGAATGCCAGTCAAACGTTCAACAGCTACAGCGACATCATTCGGGGTTGCGACGACAGGCTTCTCGTTGTTCGTTCCTTCAAGCTGATGTTGCTTGTCGGCAATCTCCTTCTTAAGGTTGGCAGCTTTTTCAAAATCTTCAGCCTTTGCCGCTACATCCTTTTGCGCGTTGAGATCCTTGATTTGCTTTTCCAGTTCCACCTTGTCAACAATCGGATGCTTGCTTGCTAAGTGTGCCGCGGTCATATCAATGAGGTCAATTGCTTTATCCGGCAAAGAGCGCTGTGGAATGTATTGAATACTGTAATCTACCGCCGCCTTCAAAACATTTTCCGGTAACTGAACGTGATGATGCTGTTCGTAAAGCTTCTTGACGCCCTCCAGAATCTTGACCGTGTCGGCCGCGCTCGGTTCATTGATCGTGACATCGTTAAACCGGCGTGCCAAGGCGCTGTCCTTCATAATGGTATTGCGATATTCATCTTGCGTCGTCGCACCGATCACAGTGATTTCACCACGCGACAAAGCCGGCTTGATAATATCCGCGAGCCCCTTACCGCCAGACTCTTCGCCACCAGTTGCACCGGCGCCAAGAATCTGATGGATTTCATCAAAGAACAGAATCACATTGCCAGCAGCTTTCACTTCTTTGATCAGATTCTGAATCTTTTCTTCAAAGCTGCCACGATATTGCGTGCCTGCTTCCAGATTCGACAGATCAATCGACCAAATCTGCTTGTCTTTAATTGATTCAGGTACATTGCCCTTCACAATCGCTTGTGCCAAGCCTTCAACTACCGCGGTCTTGCCGACACCAGCGTCACCGACCAAAATTGGATTGTTCTTCGTCCGTCGACTCAAAATTTCGGCAGTTTCCTGAATTTCGTGATCACGGCCAATCACCGGATCAAGCAGACCATCCTTGGCTTCTTGCGTCAGGTTGCGGCCAAGCTTTTCAAGAATACCGCCTTTCTTAACCGCTTGTTCGCCAGTCGTTTCAACCGGGATTTCATCGCCTTGCTTTGGCAGCTGACCAGTCGCCCGATACTGCGCAAATTCATCCGGCGTCATTTCGTGGCCATTCACCACATAGCGGGCTGACTCGCCTTTACCCATTCCTTGAAGCATCTGATTGAATACATCGTCCATGTCATGATTGAAAAACGGATCGTTAAAGTTTGCCATAGTCGAATTCCTCCTTGTTGGGAATATGCGGGGAAAAGGCGGTGATGGCGGGGAGGCGTGATGAGAACGTATCAGGATGAGCAACAAGATCCTTGCTGCCTTCCTAAACGCGTTCTCAGGGCCAGAAACCTGCGTGTAAGGACCTTGGATGCACTGGTCAAAACCCGACCAGCACATCCAAGGCCACTTACACTCCGGTTTCTAAGCGGCCCTGTTCACGCTCTACAAAAAAGCACTCCCAGGCGCTCTGGCAGTACTTTCGTGTCGTGCTTATTCACTTGTTGGCACTGATACTGTTGCGCCTTTTCCTTATTTACATAATGTATTATAGCATGAAATTAGCACTCACGCAACTCGAGTGCTAATTTTTTCTCACGCTAAGTCAATCAAGGCGTTTCTCAGTTGATTAATACCGCGACAACAAACGCTTTTCAACCTTACGCTCATTAAACCGGACTAACGGATCCCCATTAACCAAGGCGCGAGCATTTTCCTCAAAAATTCGGGCTTTCTTTTCGCCACGCTTACGAGTCAACCGCTTGAACGCTGCACTCATCTCATAACTGCGACCCGGTAAGTGATGGGCATCAGAGGCAAAGACATGTGCTAACCCCGCATCGATAATGTCTTCGGAAAATTGTTGTACTTTTTTCCCAAAAGTGCCCACATAACTGCTAGCCGTCACCTGTGCAAAGGCGCCGCGTTCGACCATCTGATAAAGCAAACCGGGATGCTTCATCAGTCGGGTATTCCGCTCAGGATGGACAATGACCGGAATCATGCCGCGCTGCATCACTTCAAACAACATATTTTGGGTATAAAGCGGCACATCGTCAGACGGAAATTCAATTAACACATAATGCCCGCTCACGTCACAAGTCAGAATGTCGTTATGGTCAATTGCTTCTAACAACTGCCCATTAATCCGCACTTCCTGACACGGGAAAACCGTCAGTGGAATATTGCGGCGGTCTAACTCGTCTTGAAACTCATCTGTCATCCGAATCACGTCAGTCGCATGATTCGTATACCGGCCATTCATATGGTGCGGCGTCATCAACGCATGCGTAATCCCATCAGCCACCGCCGCCTGTGCCAATTCAAGCGACGTGGTTAAGTCTTTTGAACCATCATCAATTCCCGGTAACATATGGCAATGCACATCAATCATCATTCAGTTCCCCTTCCAATACTATCTAGTATCTAATGAAGCGCTCCCAAGGTCAAATTTTTTTGTAACAGTTTGTTAACGTTTCACAATAGATCAGCGAGCTGGCAGACTTTGCGGTATAATATGCAAAGATTACGGAGGAAATGAGGTTCAAAGATGAAAAAGATCCTAGTACGCGTTCTACTCGTCGTACTCGTTGCTGCGCTGGGGTTTGGCGGCTTCGTGTACTACATGGTTCACAACTCGACATCGCAAATATATTCCTATAATAAGAAGACAAACAAATCTTCCGATGATAAAACCACCAGCAAAAAGCCGGTCGCATACTTACTGCTCGGTACAGACACAGGCGAACTTGGCCGCTCCTACAAAGGCCGTACCGACACCATGATCGTGATGGTACTCAACCCCAAATCAAAAACAACCACCATGGTCTCAGTCCCACGTGACACCAAAGTCGATTTTGATGACGTCACAATCAAAATCAACGCAGCCTATTCTTACGGTTCCTCCGACACCGCCATGGAAGCCGTTGAGAAGCTGTTAAACATCAAATTGGATGGTTACCTGCTCGTCAACATGAAAGGCCTAGAACAGATGGTAGATGCCGTTGGTGGCGTCACAGTAACCTCGCCATTAAGCTTTGACTATGAAGGCAAATCATTTGTTAAGGGTCAGTCATATGACTTAAACGGCAGTGACGCCTTGAAGTTCTCACGGATGCGGTATGACGATCCTCAAGGAGATTATGGCCGTCAGATGCGGCAACAGCTTATTTTGACGTCGGTTATCGGTAAGCTTAAGAAGAATCCAACGACTGTGTTGAGTCAAAGCTTCTTAGACGCTGTTGGTAAAAACGTTCGTACCGATGTCTCCCTAGGATCAGTTAAAAACCTGGCAATGGATTATCGTGATGCCGGGAATACCATTAAGAGTGATCAGCTACATGGCACAGGCCAGAACATTGATGGACAAGATTATGAAGTTATGTCTGATTCTGAACTTACTCGGGTGCATGATGTGATTCAGAATGCGTTGAACGCAAAATAAGAAAACAGATAATAAATGGAACCACCATGAATTGATCAAATTTCAAATCAATTCATGGTGGTTCCTTTATTTCTCGGGTAATTGAAGTTAAGTTCAACTTATTGACTGTTCTTCTTGTACTTCGCTTCAACCGCAGACTTTTCATCTTGCCACCAGCTACGATGATCGGTGTACCACTTAATGGTGTCCGCCAAGCCTTCTTCAAAGTCGGTATATTGCGGCTTCCAGCCTAACTCTTCGCGGGTCTTGGAAGCGTCAATGGCATAACGCATATCATGGCCCGGGCGATCTTTGACTTGATCATAATAGTCAGTCGGTTTGCCCATGAGCTTCAAGATCAATTCGAGCACGGTCTTGTTATCCTGTTCGCCATTAGCCCCGATTAAGTAAGTTTCGCCAATCTTGCCTTTAGTCAAAATGTCCCAGATTGCGCTGGAATGATCATTGGTATGAATCCAGTCACGGACATTCTTGCCCGTTCCGTAAAGCTTAGGTTTAATGCCGCTCAGGATATTGGTGATTTGTCGCGGAATGAACTTTTCTATATGTTGATACGGGCCATAGTTATTGGAGCAGTTAGAGATGGTCGCCCGAACGCCAAAGGAACGTGCCCACGCATGCACAAGCATGTCACTGGCCGCTTTGGTTGAAGAATAAGGGCTTGACGGGTTGTAGCGACTGTTGATCGTGAACTTTTCACCGGGGCCTTCACCATGGCCGGGAAGATCTTCACGTAACGGTAAATCACCATAAACTTCATCGGTTGAGATGTGGTGGAAGCGAACATCATACTTCCGGGCCGCTTCCAACAAAGTATAGGTGCCAATCACGTTACTGTGTAAGAACGGATCCGGATTAATCAGTGAGTTATCATTATGACTTTCAGCCGCAAAGTTAACCACCGTGTCCACTTGACCCATCAATTGATCGACCAGTTCTTTGTCCGCAATATCGCCAACGACTAACTTAACCCGATCGCCCAAAACGTCTTCGATATTGGCTTTGTTGCCGGCATAGGTCAGCTTATCCAAAACCATGATCTGAACATCTGGATGGTGCTGATAAACAAAATGAACAAAGTTTGAGCCGATAAAGCCGGCCCCGCCTGTAATCATAAGTTTCATGTTTAAATCTCCCCGTAAATAAAGTTATTCTCGGCATCTTTTAATTGCGGATGATGCTGATCTTTTTCCGACATAATCAGATGTGCCGTTGACATCGGCCAGTCAATCCCAATATCTGGGTCATCAAACGCGATTCCGCGATCAGCTTCAGGGGCATAATAACCTTCCACTTTATAAACAAAGTTAACGTTCGGCGTTAAGGTAATGAAGCCATGGGCAAATCCCTTAGGAACCAAGAGTTGGCGATGATTATACTGACTCAAGATATAACCTTCCCACTGACCATATGTCGGTGAGCCCTTGCGAATATCCACTAAGACATCCTCAACGACCCCGGTCACCACGCGCACCAGCTTTGTTTGCGCATAAGGTGCCATTTGATAATGCATCCCGCGTAAGACCCCGGCTTCGGCCGACAGTGATTGATTATCTTGGTTGAAATCGTTTTTGATTCTCGTCTCAACAAACTTTTCCCGGGTATATGTCTTCATGAAAAATACCAAAACACTTTTCTACAATGGCATAGACAAAGTAATAGCTTCCATTATTTGTATGAGGTGATGAAACATAATTCCAGTCCTGTTCAAGACTAACATTTACATCATTTGTGGCCGTACCGACTTGCGCAAGGGCATTGATGGTTTGGCGGCCTTAGTGACAGAGAAATACCAGATGGATGTTTTCGATAATGCTCTGTTCATCTTCTGCGGCACCCGTAAAGATCGGTTCAAGGCGCTGTATTGGACCAAAAGCGGCTTTTTGCTTTTGTATAAACGCTTTGAAAACGGCTATATGCAATGGCCGCGCGATCGCAGTGAAATTCGCCGCCTGAATTATCGCCAAATGTCACGCTTGGTCAGCGGCTTAGCCATTGAAGAACGACGCACCATTCAAGCCATGACGCCCGGGCATGTGTACTGATACTGCGAAAAGGAAGCCTTCTCTAGAAATTAAAGAAAAGGCTTCCTTTTCGTATGGCTGCTTGATATATTCATTCCAACAATTTTAACGGAGAATCCAAAATGCCCGCTGAAGCAGCCATTACGCAAGCCCAATTCGACTACCTTAAACAAGAAAATGAACTGCTTCGTGAACAAGTGGCATTTCTGATGCGCCGCCTTTACGGTACGAAGCGTGAAAGCCTGACCGATGGTCAGCTAGATCTCTTTGAGAAGAACAAAGCTTTCACCGCGCCAGAGCCGACAGAACCAGAAGCAGCGGACAATAAGCCGACTAAGCGGAAGAAACGAAAAGGCAAGAAAGCCGGACAACTGGCGCCTTTGCCTCAAGTACCTGTGCATCATGAATTAACTGACGCCGAGCGTCAGTGCCCAAATTGTACCGCCGAGATGCGTGAGATAGGTGTCACTGTTACTAGTCGTGAACCGGTTCGTATTCCGGCACATGAAGTCCACGTGCATTATCAACACGCCTATGAATGTCGTCAATGTTCAGACCAACTAGATCATAGCGTCATCAAAAAAGTCCCCATACCACGGCCATTCATTACCAATAGTTTTGCCTCACCTAGCGTCCTTACTCAGATGATGATCGAAAAGTTTCGTAAAAAGGTCCCCGTCTATCGCCAAGAAAAGGATTGGAAAGACGTTGGTCTCCCCCTAACGCGTCAACAGATAACCAACTGGCATATCTTGGCATGCGATTATGGCTTGGGCGATCTTTATGAACTAATGCATCAAGAGCTGCTCAAGCAGACAATCGTTCACGCTGATGAAACCAGCTATCACGTCTTAGAAAGTGAAAAGGTGAAGACCTACTACTGGGTATTCGCATCCGGGCACTGTGAGGATAAGCCTATTATCCTTTATGAACACGCTGATTCTCGTGCGACTGAGGTTCCGAAACACTTTTTAACCGGTTATAGGCATTATCTTCAAACCGATGGTTATCAAGTGTACGAGAAACTCGATCAAGTCACGCGGGTAGGCTGTCTGGCCCACATTCGCCGCAAGTTCTTTGAGGCCATGGGCAAACAGAGCACCACGAAAAGTACTGCTAAAACGGGGGTTGATTATTGCGGACGCATGTTCACGATGGAACGCAAATGGCGCCTGCTTACACCAGAACAACGTTATGAAAAGCGGCAAGGCCAACTCAAGACCGAAATGACTAAGTTCTTTACTTGGTGTGAGAACATCCATACCTTACCGCAATCCAAACTAGGCCGCACGATCGAGTATGCACTCGGTCAACGCGAAGCCCTGGAAAATGTCTTGCTGGATGGCCGTCTGGAGATCTCAAATAACCGCGTTGAACGCGCCGTCAAAGAACTGGTTATCGGCCGTAAAAATTGGCTGTTTTCCATGAGCTTCAAAGGTGCCCGTTCAAACGGGATTATTTTGAGTGTCATGCGTTCGGCCGAGGCCAACGGACTCGATTGCCGCAAGTATCTTGAGTACTTATTTACTGAATTACCCAACCTTCCTGTTCCTGGTGACGCCGAGGCGTTGCAGGATTATTTACCATGGTCGCCGAAAGTTAAAGTAAACTGCTCACGATAAATCTGATTTAAAAACAACGGCTTCGGTATTCCTTACAGCATAAGGGATATCGAAGCCGTTTTAAATGTACCTTACAATCGTACGCTTACCGACGAAATCAGCCGGTGGGCATTCTTGTGGTAACTTTGATGGCATTAAGTGGCAAGATCCGTGGCAAAAAGTGGTAACAAGTTTGGCAGATGTGGCAACATCCATGCCCGCCTTCAATCTTTGCGGGCGCTTCAAAAGATGAACAGAGCATTATCGAAAACATCCATCTGGCATTCCTCTGTTACTAAGGCCCCCTTGCGTAAATCGGTGCGGCCACAAATGATGTTGATGTTAGCCTTTGACAGGTCTGAAAACATGTTTCAGCAACTCCTGTAAAATAATGCGTGCCATCACCTTGTTGATGCCATTGTAGAAAAGTACTTCGACATCCTTCAGGTTTACTTTGTCTCCTAGTTTAGACTTGACTCCAATGGAAGCGATATAGCATTAACTATAAGCGTATGATCGTAAAATACATTGTTCGACGTTTTCATCTGATATATAGTTGCGCAAATGTGCACCTTGAAAGTTACATACTCCACTTTACATCTTTCTTTATAACTTTTGCAGGTACACCAGCAACTAGAGAATGAGGTGGTACGTCTTTTGTAACTACTGCACCAGCAGCAACAATTGCCCCTTGACCAATCGTAACCCCTTTTAAAACAGTAGAATTAATACCAATCCAAACATGATCCTGTATAACAATTGGCTGGGATTTTTTGAAGCCTTTTCGTTGGACAATATGATTGTCAGAGTCTCTGATTGTGACATTCTCAGCAATAGCAACATCATCACCGATCGTTATGCTGTCAAAGCAAGCAATATTACATCTATAATTTATATACCCACTGCCTAATGTCAGCTTCGCTCCTTTGTTTACAGTTAACAAAAAACCAGAGAAAACTGTAAATTCCTCGAAAACCTCAAAAAGCGCATCATCATCAACTTTACATTGCGAATGAAAATACCCTAACTTTGTCCACGTGCTACCCAAATTTAAAAATCCTTCAATATGAACATTTGCACTTTTAGAAACTTTGAAATGAACTTTGGGAAATATTCTGATTTTAAAACGCGAATTTGCAAAAAAACTTTTTAAATAATTTACTTGACTTGCCTTTTTTAATTTAGCTAACATTTTCCCCCCACAAAAGCATAAAAGAAGTCAACCTCTTAAATAAGCTTCGCTCAGACCAATTAGAAATGAAAATATAATATAGACCATGAATGCTCTGACAAGCGGGCTCAGGCCGGGTTTTATAGCTGTCTTCTCATCAAAGTAATGAATGGCATCATCCTGTAGATGTCAAGCAGAAAAGCACTTCGATATCCCACTGCTTTATTTTTTTTGACGTCAACTCAAGCCTCTTCGCGGTTAGCATCCGAAATGGAAGCAAGTCATTGGCTTGAAACAAAAAAGGCTTGCATCTTGCTCAATAGAACAAATATAGAAGAAGGCTGTCGGCATTTGTATATTATGTGCTATAGACAACCCGTTTAATAAATACGGTTCTCCTGAAGGAAATCCGCAAAAAATCACCTAAAATATGGCTGTGAATTTTTTTAACTTTTTCAAATATAGTTAAAAAAGTCAATAAGCTCCAGCTGGATGGATTATCACTACCACCGTTTTGAAAAGAATTTTGAGATCTCCAAAGAAAGAAGCATTGTTGATGTAGTGGATATCCAATGCTACCATCTCGGAAAAACCAAGCTCATTTCTACCTGAGACCTGCCATAAACTGGTACAACCCGGCGTTACGGAAAGACGCTGTAAGTCGTACTCAGTATAGTTGGCAACTTCGCGAGGTAAAGGAGGACGGGGCCCAACCAAGCTCATATCACCAATTAAAACATTATATAGCTGGGGCAACTCATCAAGACTATATTTACGTAACACCCGCCCAATACGTGTAATGCGAGGATCGTTCTTTATCTTAAACATGGCTCCTGCAACTTCGTTATAAGGAACCAATTCATCAACCATCTTGTCAGCACCGCTTACCATTGATCGAAATTTCCACATCTGGAATTCACGACCATCTTTGCCTAATCGGGTCTGTGAATAAAAAACTTTGCCATGTGGATCATCAAACTTAATTAAAATCCCGATAATTAAAAAGAGCCAACTGAGTATAACGAGCCCTCCTAAACTAGCAAGAAAATCAAAACAACGCTTTGAGAATATGTAGCCACGTGTCAGCCCCTCAAGATCAACCTGCTCGGCACTAACTTGTTTATGATTCGATGCTGTCTCCAAATTCACCCCTCCAATATGCTGCAGAAACTTAGACGAAGTAACCCCCACGGCACTTCTAATTCTTCATAATGTTATAACATTTTTGACAACAGAGCAAGTTCCAGTTAGGAAAAGCCAAAAATTTATCAAGTAAATGAAATGAGTGGTTAATGAAGGCATAAAAAGACGAAGGAGACCAAAGCTTAACCAAGTATGAGCTTAAAGTTCGAAGGACACAGCCAGAAGTTCCGTCAAAGGCTTCATAGTGTTAATTGTTTCAATCGTGACCTTTGCTTCAGGGCAGTCAATGTGCCAGCATGAAAAAGCATGATAACCTGGGACAAGCTTTAACATCTTAATAGTCCAAACACCCAAATATCTAGTGCAATTAGTTCCACTTCATCATCCAAAAAGCGCCTTACCTAGAACGTAACTTAACCGTCGCTTCGGAGAGTCTTATGTTCATGCATAAACGAATTCAGGCCATATGCCTTTAAAATCACTTCGAGTCTTTGTGCTTTTAAACCACTTAGTAGATGCCTGTGATGGCGATGATTCAAGATGAGCGCATGAAGCGTTTTAATTGTTGAAGCTGATAAACATTGAGCGTTAGTCAACTTTAAGTTGACTAACGTGATTAATATACTTCTTTGAACATCTGCTTATCAGCGCACAGCCGTTCAAACCTATTTAAACTTTCATCAGCAAACATTCTCCAAAAAACATTAGAAATTTATTAAGCAAGCATATGATCAGCAGAAATGCAATGTGGATAAAAATTATTATTCTCAAATAATTAAGTCAATAGTATCAGTTTCAGTATTACCAGCTTTATTTCAAATATATTCTGAGTGAATCCGATGAAATGCTTTCATAACTAGAAAATAAATGCTCCCAAAGACGCCTCTTATTAACGGGTTAAATGACAACCTCGCTCGATCATCATAATGAAAAAACAAACAACGACCAAATTACAACACGTTTTATGAAAAGCAATGTCTAATTAGATAAACTTAAATAAAATAAAGAAGAACTTATCCCAAGAATTCGTCTGTTAAATTAACCGCTTGTCAAAAATCACAGAGGTTATAAATCGTTTTTTAACACTACATACTCGAACTCTTCAAATTAGACAACGCATTCTTCAACATTCCACCGTTTCTAATTAGCTTTGAATATTCCTCTACCGATTTTTGCATAGTAAGAAATTCACTTTTATCAATAGCATGAATTTTTGACCCAATTTCCTGCAAAGAATTGACAGCTATGCCAAGGTTTTTTTCTTTAACAAGAGCTGCTAATGCAGATTTTTGCCAAACAATGAGAGGCAGCCCAGATGCTAAATATAAAGAAGCTTTATGTGGAGAATTTATTTTCAAATATTCCCCTCCCACACCAGAGATGGCATCAGCTCTATCTCCATCCCAAACCAATCCCCAGCCTCTCGGTAAAACAGAAGGAAGGTTTTCTGGAGCTACTGGGCCGTGAAAGTTTACGAAGTTTGGTAATCTTTCTGAAGACATACCCGCCCCAAAGATATCCCATGTCAAATCTTCCATTCTTGGAATCTGCAGTAAAAACTTCGATTTTGCAAGATTGCCCGCAAAAATTATATGCTTAACATGATCTGGCCTTGAATCACTGCCATCATTTTCGTTTGAATAATAATCAAAGAAATCTATAGATGACTGCTTCACATTAAGTCCATTTTTTTGTAAAAATTCTGACATAGCCTGGTTATGCGTAATGATTCCGTCAGAATCATTAAATTCGCTTATTTCGTCTTCAATCTTTTTACCCGGATCAAATCCTTGAATTGACAGCAAATCATGAACTAATAAAATAAGTTTAGCTTTTTTCCTTTTCAGCAAATGTCTCAATAAGGCCTTATCAATAAAGTTGATATTGAGCGGATACTGAACAATGACCTCCTCATAGGGAGTTAAATTCTTTGCCAAACTATGAAAGCTAGAAAGACGATTTAACTCTCGAATAGCAAAAAAACTTGAGGAACCACTATCAATCACAAAAGAATGTATACCTCTTTTGTCTAAAAAATAGGTAACATCCTCTCTTGCCTTACTTCCTGCATTAAAACTTTTCTGATTAGCCGTGTCTAAAGAAATCAACTTTTACCTCCGATGGTCGTCTCTGTGTAAAATTAAACGATAAACAATTATCATAAAAGTAGAATATATGCCACACTGAAACTGAGTCGATAAAGATAAACGCCACCATTCCTTGAATCTGGAAAACGTAGTGCCCTTCCCCTTTATCCAGCTACCTAAGAAAACATGAACAGTGATTGATTGAAAAGAAGGATAGCAAAAGAAACCACTCGGATATATGTGAATTCCTGTCTCAAGCACTTGTTCCTTGCCATTCGGCTGACAATTAAAGTCTTTAACTAATAATTCTGAAAATATCGTCGTATTAACGAATTTTTTAAAGTCCACCTGCCTGTTTAACTTGATAGAACTGTAAAAATCCATTATATCTTTGAACAATGGATGCTTAGGTTCAGCTCCAAAGACAGCAGTAGATGGATGAGAATTATCTTCGAATCCGATGAAAACCCCTTCTTTTAAAAATGGAGACAGATCTTTTATAATTTTAACGTCACAATCTAAATATACACCACCATATTGATACATAACCGCGATTCGAATGAGGTCACTGACAAAGGCCCACTGTTTTTCTTCAAACGCGCGTTTCGCAAACGGAAATCTTCTTATAGGAAAATTATTCTCATTCCATTCCATAAATTTGAAATCTGGAAGTTTCCTCTTCCATGAATCTATGCACTGTTGAATGTCGCGCGGTTTATCTGCGCCACCAACCCAGACATAATGAACAAGCTTTGGAATCATTTGCATTCCTTCTTTCTAAAAATTCCAGTTCCGCAAAATCTGATACGGAATCGTTTCATTATAGTTTAGAATCAAAATTCTAACTATAAAGAATAAAGTATATCCAGAAAGCACAAAGAACCTGGACAAAATGCGAATCAAAGAATCTTTAATCGAAGATATTATTCTAGGAACTAAAATTATTTGTATTGGCAAAAAGAGATAGGCAAGCCTTGCTGCATTAGGAAATAGCCGAAGCACGAGTAAAACTGCTAACCCCCAACCAGTCAGACGGATTAAATAATTAGTAAGTGAATCAAATTCATCAATCCAACCTAATCTTTTAGAGATCCAACAAAAGCAAAGCGTTAAAAATAGAATGGCTGCGATTCCTCTATCCAATGTCAAGGAATAGTCAACACTTACATAATAAGAAAATCGACCTAAAACCCAGGGAAATAATTGCATTAGATAGTACGATATGGGGGCTACAATGAACATAACTGGACTAATAATGATAAAAAAACCTAGTGGCACCTTTTTTAGCGCGACAAACATTAAACCTATGAGAACAATCACAGAACTATGTAAAGAAACGGCCGCAAGTGCCAGTATTCCGAAGACCATTTTATTATGAAAAAGAAAATAAACAGCGGCCAATGCAACAGCAGTACCAATTGATTGTCTCATAACATTTAAGGAAAAACTAAAAAAAGTCGAAAACATAAAAAGAAAAACTGACGTAGAATAGCTAGAAGAGAGTTTATAAATCGCGACAGCCATGGCAACAATCAAAATTAACTGTGTGATCACAAACACATACTGTGTCGAACCGAGTCCTACTCCAAATTTTATTATCTCTCCGTATAAAACCCCAACTGTATCTAAGGCTCCGCGCAAAGCATAGGGGATCTGATAGCGGAGGTAAGTCTCATAATCAGTACCAACATCAAACCTAAGTGCCCCAATCAAAAAAAGGGGGATCATCGTAGTCAAGACTAAAATAAAGTCAATCAATGTCGGTTGCGAATGGCTCTTTTTTGCATCATCATTAACCGAAACCAAGTTTATTGATTTTCTTAAGTTTTCCATTATATATATGAAAGCCGAGCAAATAAGTCCCCAAAAAACATAAATCAAGACAATCCTTCTCCTTCATGGAATCTGCGCAGGATAGCATTAAATATATATGACCAAGTCAACGGAAATAAAAGCAGACTGCTAATCAAGCTAAAATAGTTCTTAATACTCCGATTTTTCTTTAATTGTCTACTTTTTACTTCATATTCCCTTGCCCCGTAATTATAGTACTTCTGAAACGGCTTCCAGTTACTAATCTTTATATTTTTTTTTGATTCGTTGAAAGATTGAGCAATCCGCTCATTGTATTCCTTAAGACTAGAAGATTTGTTCAGAGCTTTTCTAATCATATTCGATGAAATGTCCATCCTCAGCCGATTAGCAAGAGAAATTCCATCTGCCCTAACACGGTATAACACTTCAGGATCAGTAACAAAAAAAGCACGAGAATTCGGAAGAAATAGAATTCGAACCCACAGATCAAAATCCTCAGCTGACGGTATATCATGATACCCGCCAAGTTCAGTTACAACCTCTCCGCGCATCATCACAGATGGATGTATTATAAAGTTTCCATATTTAAAGACTGCTGGACTCTCCACAACCCCTTCAAAAGGTATTTTCCTATAACCTATCCTGTCATCATTTTCATTAATTTCAATGGCAGAAGACGCTGTAAAATCATAACCAGCATTTAGAAGTGCTACTTGCGATTCAAATCTCTTTGGCAAAGATATATCATCGGCATCCATTCTGGCAATGTACTTTCCTTTTGCCTGTTGAAGTCCTTTGTTTAGTGAATAAACAAGTCCCTTATTGACAGAGTTAAAAACGAGAAATACATTCTCCGTTTTACTTTGAAAATCTAGAAGAAATTCCTTTAGATCGGTTCTTTTAGGGTTGTCATCAATAATAATAAGTTCATACGTACTCTTAAGTTGTCCACTAACAGAGCTAAGTGACTTTTCAACAACAGGCAAACTCTCATCATACACAGGCAAAACAACTGATAACTCCACTTCATTCAACATTTCAATCAGTCCATCTCCCCATCAAGCTCATAAGTCTCTCGACATACCTGTCAGCATCAAACTGACGTACTGTTGCTGCGATTTCCTTCGGCGTATAGACGGCTCGAATCCGTCTAATATTCTCTATACATTCTGCAAACTGATCAATCTTGCCCATCTCATATAAAAAGCCATTTTTTGACTCTTGTACAATGTCTTCTGGACCGGTTGGACAATTTGAACTGATTACAGGGACGCCGTGTGCGATAGATTCAATCAAAACTAACGGGAGACCTTCAAACTTCGAACATAAAAGCAAAGCATCTGCATGTTTAATTTCAGACCAAACATCTGGTGAAAATCCCTTAAAGGTGATTTTACTAGCGATAGACAAACGATTTGCCAGTTTTTCTAATTTTGCTTGGTCCTTTCCTTGTCCATAAATCCGTAACCGATAAGCCATTCTAACGTTTGAAAGCGCCAAAAACATCTCAGAGACATTTTTTTGACCCTCATAATCGAACCTACCTATATAAATCAAATCAAGAAAATCCTTATTGGGGGAATCGATTAGAGCATGGGATGTGGTAGTATTTACCGGATTGAAAACTAGCCCAATGTCTTTTTGCGATACGCCTCTTCTTATCAACTCACGCTTTATACCAGAACTGATTGCAAGATACTTATCACTTGACCTTAATAGTAAGGCATTAACCGGCTTTTGTACAAGGGAAAAATGGTACCATGCAACAATTAACACCTTTTTCCTTTGTATTATTTTAAAAAGCCAAAGAATTGTCCATATATAGGGATTAGTACAAACAAGGACGTCATTCGATTCTCGCAACAGCTTGTAGCACCAATATGGGAGTCGGAAAAGGTATTCAAACTTTCGAAAAACTTTAGGCAACTTTAAACTAAGAACTTGGGTGGTCGTCCCCTCAGTCCATTTCATATCTAAAGTTCCACCTAAAAGAACTAGCTTAAACAAAAAGTGACTTTGACTCGTATTTCTGTTTGAAACATTTCGAAGAAGAGTGTGGATTACTTGTTCTGTGCCTCCAAATCCTGACAGAAAAGGCGTAACAATCGTAATAGTTTTCATTGAGTCTATTCCCCTGTCGCATTATTCAATATGTGAATTCAATCTAACTTTTCTTCCAAGAAATTTGTTCAAGATAAAGCGAACAACTTTCTTCCCCCAGTGCTGACTTCCCACAAAATATAATGGGTCTTCTGTATAGGTTATATTATTTGCCTGAATCCATACATCCATTAAAACCTCCGAAACAAAACCGACTGCCCGAGTTTCATTACCGCTGAGCGTAGAATAATCAATTCTATGATCCACCTCAAATAATATGGGAAAGACCCATTGACAATATTGCTCAAACAATTCACGCGGCATGACGAACATATTAAACATATGTGCGGATCTTGCCTTCAAAACTCGATTAAGACTTTCTCTATACCTCTCTGGTTGTAAACCGATCACATCTTTTAGAATATCCAAGCCTTGAGGGCTGTGTGAATGGTAATAATGTGACTCGATCGTTTCAATATAATAATGTCTCTTTTTAGGAAGGATAACATCAGTTTTTTCAAGGGCGTTCGTGACCTGTCTACCATCTAATAGCTGACGATTGAAGATACCTGGCGATCGAAATAAGCGGCGATAGTGAGTTAATCCGACGATTTCAGAAGAATCATTCTTCCATGCCCAATAAACCGCTGTAAGCTCATTAAAACGAGGATTAAGATTAGAAATGTTTTCTCCCTCATTGTCGGGTTGAAATTTGTTGAGAATTTCTGAGTGTAGACTACTCCCAACTAATACTGGGCTATATATTCCGCCACTGGGAAGCACCACATCTTTATGCGTTGCAACAAGAATTTTTATCACCATAACTATAGACCACCATTTCTCCTCAAAAATCCATATAATGTCAGTTTTCCATCAACCTTTGTTTTCTTAGGCTCATCTCTTAGAGAGAACTTAATTAAATCAGTGTTGGCCAGGGGCTCTTCGAAAGTTGAATAGTCATAGGCAATATTCATTTGAAGATTCAAAGCTTCTCTTAGCAAGTTATTTTGCGGAATTAATTCAATCTGCTTATTCCAATCATTAAACATATCTAATGATAGCGAGAAGAAATAATCAACCAAAAAATAATCAATCAACGTGTTGTATTTTTCCCAATATTTAAGGAAGCATTGAAAAATGAAATATGCATACGCAGTGTCGTTAAAGACCCCTAAAAAGTATATTGACCACCTGTAATGCGAAGGATTCATATAGAAGAAATCAGGTCGTTGATCAGGGATTCCTTTAAGCGTTACGACATTTAAGTCTTTTTTTAAAATCCGTGGATATCGAACCAAAAAGATTGTTGAATCCATCCAGAGACCGCCGTATTTCCCCAGTAAGGCGAATCTCAAAATATCAGAAAAGGCTGCTAAAGTAATAACCTCTTCTTCAACTCTAGCTTTAATTGACATTGGAATATCAACAAAGTCTTCAAAATTGTCTTTTGTTATTAAAACAACTCGACGATCAAAAAATATTTTTTTTGCACGCTCTAAGTTTTCACGGACAAGCTTTGGCGCGTTCTCTATTCCTTGCCACCAAAAAAACCAAACAGTGTTTGGCGATTCTGGTATTATCTTTTGTGTAGGTTCTTTGACCTCTTTCATCAACGGACGTAATTTTTTGTAGATGTCTTTGTCCTTTTTCGCGAACGTCTCTTTCTTTAATACTTCCCCAGAATGTGCCCCAATCTTTGATAAGAAAAAATCAAGTGCGATGTGTGCGCCAAAAGATTCCTTCAAAATAATCATTTGCTTTAAGTTTTTGTGTATGATTCGAAAGTTACTACTCGATCCACCTAAAGTCATAAACTTTCCGTCCCCCACTATTTTTCAAATAGAATTGCTGGTTTTTTAATCACCTGATATAACTACCGTTAGTCAAATGTGTCCTACTGAGTAACTAGAATTTCTCACTCAGACTTTTTCCTTAAAACAAGGATCATCTGCATGAGCTCATGAGGACGTAAAAGTCCAAGAATCAAAAAATAAACGACGCCTCCCCACAGCACAGCTAGTAATAGCAATGCAATGCTCTGTATAGGCAATATCATTGTAAAAATGCGTACTAGAATTCCCATCGCAAAGGCCGAAAAAGCATATTTCCAGACTTCTCGAAACAGCTTAAAAACATCAATTTGTTGTTTCACCTTGATTAATTGATAAACCGTTACAAGCAATTCAGACAGAACAGTAGCAACCATTGCTCCGTCACTCTGAAATAGAAGTATAAGTGGCAAGTTTAAAAAAATATTTACAAGCGCACCAAAGATAACTGAGGTTGTAAATGTTTTAAGCTGATTTGTTGGGAGTAGATATTGAACACCCACAGCATTGCTAATCCCCACCAAAACGATAACGATTGATTCGATAATCAATAAATCCGAAACAGGACTAAATCCCTTGCCGAAAAAAATATGTGTGAATAGGGGCGCTACTCCTGCTAAACCAGTAGCTAGAGGAAATGCTAGTAGAAGAATAAAATGCATAGACCTATCGAGAGAGGTTTCAATAATGTCGTATCTCCCCTGAGAGTAACTATGTGCTGAATGTGGTAGCAAAACTGTACCCGTGGCAGTCACCACAGCTAGTATAATCTTAACAATCTTATCAGAATTATCATAGAAGCCAGATGCTTGAACTCCAATCAGAGCACCCAGCATAGTTTTATTAAGTTGTAAGTATACTTGTGTTGCAATCTGCGGAACGAACATTTCTAGTGTCGGACGAAAATGACGTTTCAGAGTTAGGTTAGACCAATGTGGCCTGGATATATATCGCCTTAAATACGGAAACAATGTCAAATTTCCCAACACTTGTGACCCAGATAGAATAAGTATATACAGCCAAAGATCATCCTTTGTTCTTATAAGAACAAAAATCAGTACTAATGAAACTATCTTAACCAAGGTATTTCGCAATACAGTAATTCGAAATTCTTCGAGTCCTTGAAAAAACCATGAAATATCAACAGCATTTGCAATCAAAAATAGCCCTTGAATCAAATAAAAGAGCTGATATTCACCAGACAAGAAAATGAAAGCTAAATATACCATCGTAGCAATTGTGGTCGTGACGAACCTCAACACCGACAATTCCCAAAAAAGGTTTGACAGTCCTTCAGGCTGATCTCGCTGGTAAGCTACTTCGCGATTGCCATACATTGTCATGCCTAATGTTCCAAATAGAACAAAATACTGAACAATTGAATTCGTGAAGGCGTTAATTCCAATCCCTGTAGGCCCCAGAACACGTGAAACATATGGAATTGTGAGGATCGGTAACAATAGAATAAAAACTTGATATCCCATGTTCCACAAGAGATTCTTGACAACTTGCGTAAGGATTCACCTCATTTCTATATGTCAAAAATATAACTTCAGTTGATCGATCATTAATCGTTGAAAAAATCCCCTCGTAGAGATTGCAGTGCTGCCGTGATAACCTGATCCATATTGTAATAGCGATAAAGGCCAAGCCTTCCTCCAAATAAAACCTGTGGAGTTTCTTTAGTGGCCAATTCGCGATAACTTGTAAACAAATGATTATTCTTTGAATTGTTAACTGGATAGTAAGGTTCATCACCTTTAGACCAGCTAGCAGGATATTCATGTGTAATAACAGTCTTCCCCGGTTTGCTCTTACCAAACTCGAAATGTTTGTGTTCAATAATCCGCGTATAAGGCGTCTCACTGTCTGTATAATTTACAACAGCATTACCCTGAAAGTTATCTACATCTAAAGTTTTTGTCTCAAACCTTAAGCTGCGATATTCTAAGGTTCCTAAACGATAGTCAAAAAACTGATCAATCATACCAGTATAAACAACTTTATCATAGCTGTTTAAATATTCCTGTTTCTTTTCCAAGAAGTCAGTACTGAGTTCGGCATGAATATTAGGTTGATCCAGCATTTTTTCGACTATTTGAGTATATCCTCCTTCAGGAATCCCCTGATATCTGTCATTAAAATAGTTATTGTCATACGTGAATCTCACCGGAAGCCGACGGATAATAAATGCAGGTAGCTCTTTGGGATCTCTCCCCCACTGTTTGGCTGTATAATCTTTGATCAGCTTGCGATAAATATCGGTACCTACCAGAGAAATTGCTTGTTCCTCAAGGTTCTCTGGTTCTTTACCTGCCATGACTGCCCTTTGTTCGTCAATTTTAGCTTCGGCCTCGTTAGGTGTAATAACCCCCCACATTTTGTTAAACGTGTTCATATTAAAGGGCAGATTATAAATCTCGCCCTTATAATTTGCTATGACCTCGTTTGTATAACGATTGAAACTTGCAAACTGATTTATATACTCCCAGACTGCCTTATTGCTGGTATGAAAAATGTGAGCCCCGTATTTGTGGACTTGGATTCCTGCAATATTCTCCGTATAAATATTACCAGCAACGTGTGGCCTCTTCTCAAGGACAACGACATCGTCACCCTTAAGGGCTCTCTCCCTTGCCACAGTTGACCCAAATAGCCCAGCACCAACGACCAATAACTTCATAATTCAATCCCCCAAAATACACTTGTTCATTTTATTGAGTTAATCTTTCTTAGTTTGACTGCGATACAAATACAATCACGAATTACGTTGATAACCATAGCCGTAGCCATATCCATATCCATAACCTTTATCACCGTGTCGAGATTTCACACGTTCAACCGATCCAAGAATTTTTGCTTTAGAGAGTTTCAAAACTTCAACCGTACGTCGCAAGTCACCTTTTTGAGTTTTCCCGATGTTAGTCACAATGACGACTCCATCAGTCTTTGGAACCAGAACCTGTACATCTGAAACAGCCAAAACTGGAGGAGCATCTAAAACGACGACATCAAAATTTTCACGCGCCCAATTTAACAAATCAGTCATCCTCTTAGAATTAAGTAATTCAGATGGATTTGGCGGAATTGGCCCTGACGGGATAATACTTAAATTATCAACAAACGTCTTCTCCATAACCTCACTAGGTTTTGATTTCCCAGTTAGGACTGTCGTAACTCCCTCAAGATTAAGTTTTCTAAATGTGGCATGCACAGTTGGACGTCGAAGATCCGCATCAATGAGTAAAACCTTTTGTCCCGCTTGCGCCCATGTAACTGCAACATTTGCTGAGACGGTCGATTTTCCTTCAGACAATGCGGAAGACGTGAACATTATGACCTGACACTTATCTAAAGCAGCTGCTGCAAATTCGATATTAGTACGAACTGTGCGATATTGTTCAGACACAACATGTTTAGGCTCAGCAAATGTAACTAACATAACCCCATTTTTTTGGGACTCTTGGTCTTCCTGATTCTTCTTAAAGCTGAATTTAAATGGCAACCAGTTCATCATTGACTTCCCCCTCAAACTCGACGCCGACTTCTTTGTGGAAAGTCTGGCTCCGCAAAACTATCTGAACTATTTTGAACTTCTGTCTTATTTGCTTCAATAACCTGATCCATATCTTTCATGCGATGAACGTAATTCACTGCACCCAAGTCTACCAAACCTAACGCATCGGTTATGAAGTCGATTTCCTTAACAGTTTGATCTGTCAATTCACGAACCATTCCCCAAGCGAAAGCAACTAAAATTCCAAAAAGCAATCCAACTAAAGCAGCTAAGTTTAGCCTTGGTGAAACCGGAGTTGGATTGGCAGTTGCTTTAGACACTACAGAAACATTAGAAATACTCATAATCTTTGCTATCTTTTTTTCAAATACCTTTGCAATTTCATTTGCAATATCTCGCGCGCGAACTGGACTGGTATCTTTAACGTTTACAGTAAAAACCTGTGAATTCTGTTGTGTCGAGACCGAAACCATCTTCGTTAAATCTTCTTCAGAAATATTGGAATATTTAGCAGGTTCTAGCTTGTATTTTGCTGGTTGTGCTTTCTCTGTGACATAACGTTCCCGCGTGCCAGTAGTGGCATTGTAACGTGTGCCATACACAGCAGGCTTTGCTTTCTTGACCATCACTCGTTGCGGACTCGTAAGATCATCTGCCACTGCTTGCAAAACAACAGGACGAGTGATGATGTCCTTATATGTATTAATAATCTGAATGTCAGCCTGTTGTGCATTCAGCTGCATGTTCGGATCGTTGTCTTGTTTTCGATTGACCAACAATGACGTATCTGATTCATACTTAGGTGCAATAAAGGCCTTAGCACCAAAATAAGCAGCTGCCATTCCTATGATTCCAAAAATAATCATAGCTAAGAAGCTGCGTTTGAACACATTCCACAACTGTGAAAGGTCGATCTGTTTGTTCATGAACTCTTCCCCACCTAATTCAAAAATTAGTAACAATAAATTAAAAAACGAGCTGCAAGCAGCACAGCCGCATTAAAAATAAAGGTTTTTAAAATCCCACTCCAAAGCATAATACCCTAGCATAAGGGTTTAAGTCTACCCATCTTTTACCGGAATTTCCTTTTTATTGTTTATCGTTAATCTTTTACGTTAGTCTAATCTCCGGTTTAGTGCTTATTGTTAACCAAAATGGGCTGGTTTATTACAGTCTCTTTACAATTTCCAAAAATGCGAGCACAATGTCCCAAATTTGTAACCAGTATACAAACAGTTTTAGTTTAAAATAAACACAAGTGACATTGGAGGGTTAAAAACTTGAAGAAAAAAAGCGGCTTACGCTTGCGTGACATCATACTATGCATCGCCCTAGGCCTCGTCATTGCCGGTGTTGGAGGTTATTTCTACTTCCGTCATTTCCAGTCCGAGCAGGCGATCGCAGTTAATCAGCAAACGCGTCAGAAGATTAAGAAGGATTCCAAGGCTAAGGTTAAGAAGGAAAAAGTTTTGAATCAGTATCGCCTTTATGGCCTGACCGACAGCGAAATCAGTGCCGCCAAGACATTACCGGTGACTGCCATTGGTGATTCGGTGATGTTGGGGAGTTCGGCTTATTTGAAGGTGCTTTTCCCGCAGATGTCGATTGACGCTGAGGTTGGGCGGCAAGTGCAGGCGGCTCCGGCGATTATTGATCAGTTGAAATCGAGTGGGAAGTTGAAGGATACCGTTGTCATTAGTCTGGGGACGAATGGACCGATGACGGAAGCTGACATTAATGGCATTTTGGATCAGTTGGGGAGTAATCGCCAGGTTTTCTGGGTGACAGCTTATGCCCCTGGGAAGGCTTGGATTGATCCGGTTAACAAGTTGATTCACGCCGCTGCTAAGACGCATGCAAATCTGCATGTGGTGGATTGGTATTATCTGGCGGGCGGTAACGATGATTGGTTTGCCGATGATGGTGTGCACCCTAATGACGCAGGACGCGTGCATTATTACACGCTGATTGCCAAGGATGTCATGAAGACACTTGATAAGAAGTAGGTTTTTGGGCGTTAGGATCACTTGAAAGCTACAGTGGTACCAAAAGCTCCAGCCAAGTTAAAAAAACACCGATTTGATGGCTTCTTTTACAGAGGTCATTGACTCGGTGTTTATTTGCATCCTTCGAAGAGTCGAAAACCCGCTTGTCCAATCCGATAGTCTAAAAAATAGACTTTCGCGGTTAATCGATCATCCCTTTTTTCGATCTACCCCAATCGCTATTGTCAACATTGCGTTTCAATAGATCAGCTGCAACCAAGCGTATCAAAAAAGCGCCCCCAAACCATCGATGAGACGCTCACAGATCCGAAAGTCTAAAAACTAGACTTTCGCAATTTAACTTACAAATCACTTATCCAAATCCACAAACCGCGTCAGCACCATCATCACAGCGCCGCCGACCGCCATTGAGAGCGCTTCGCCTAGTGCAATGGTGCCGTATGTCGGCCAAAATGGTACTTTGCTGAGCACGACCAGCTCACCGGCGACGGTAAACATTGAGAGGGCAAATAAGACGCCCATGATGGCAAATTTAGCCCATTTTTGGTGGACGAACTTAGCGAGCCAGCGACTGAGCAGGATGAAGGCCAAGGTGCCGATTGTGCCGATGGGAACGTCGAGAATGGCGGTTGGCGAGGCTAAATTGGCCAAAAAAACACCCAACGTAACCGCCCAGACGTACCGACGATTGAAGAGCGCCGTGTAGTTGAGCATCTCGGAGAACCGGACTTGAACGATCCCAAAGCTTAATGGACTAAGCATGAGGGTCATCACCACATAGATGGCGGCGACAATGGCGGTTTTGGCGAGACTGACGATTGAACGATGGGTCATAGATGTTGTTTGCATATTGTTTCTCCTTTGTGGCTTTGCCAGTAATAACGACGATCAAAGGAAATAAGTATCGTCGTGGAAGCGCGCGGGGCGGTTCCGATTCAGTTAATAGCTCTTACAATGTTTCCAGTTTACTTTTCCAACCAACCGCCGTCAATAGGAATTACGGTGCCGTGGATGTAGTCGGCGGCGTCACTGGCTAGGAAAAGCGTGAGTTGGGCGACTTCTTCCGGCTTGGCCCAACGTTTGGCTGGCGTTTCTTTTGCGACCCAGGCGGCCATTTTACCATCACCGGCGAAATCTGCTGCGTTCATGGGCGTGTTGATGGCTCCGGGTGCAAGGGCGTTGGCGCGGATACCTTGGGCAGCGTAGTCTAAATCCAGTTGCTTGGTTAGGCCGATGACCGCGTGCTTGGCGGCAGTATACGCTACGCCGCCGCCACCGCCAACGAAACCGGCAATGGAACTCATGTTGACGAAGACGCCGTGACCACGCGCCAGCATTCCCGGCAGCAGTGTCTTAATCATCAAGAATTGGCTGGTGAGGTCGACATTGAGAATATGCTGCCACGTGGCCAAATCGGTTTCGGCAACGGTCTTATAGCCATCCAAAATGCCTGCTGTGTTGCATACAATGTCCGGCGTATAATCAGCGGCAAGCTTCTTTCCTGTCTCTGGATCGCCCACATCGGCCTGAATTGCGACAGTCACGCCAGTCATTGGTTGCAAGTCGACCCCAATCACCCGGGCGCCTGCCGCTTTAAAAGCCGCCGCCTGCGCAGCCCCGATTCCTGATGCCGCCCCGGTTACGACCACAGTCTGGCCGCTAAAGTCAAACTGGTTCATGCCTTTACAAGCTGCCAATCTTCGGCCAGAATGTCACAGTCGGTCGGGGACCACAAACTGAAGGCCTCATCAGCGGTTTTGATCAGAAAATAAGGATTCAGGGTGTCGCCTTCGAACTTACCTTCCGGAACCAGTTGAACATACAACTCGGTACCTTCCCAGCCAGTACGAACGGCCTTTTTTCCTTCTTTTAATGCTGGCAAAACGGATTCAAATGTCATTGTCACTTTTCCTCCTTTATAAGATGACCCAGCCTGTTCACAGTGTTACTCGCGAAGGCCTGTGTCATCGTTGCGGTTAATTCAGTGCACTTAGTATACGCGATTTTTCTGCCTGCGAACAGTCTTAACCACATGCAGTTTTTTAAAACGCGCGCAGGATTCCGCTAATTGGCTGCAAGCACAACTTTTCCGAAAACATTAAAACGGCTCTAAAGACAAAGTGTCTCTAGAACCGTTTTTGCACTTATTGGCAACCGCCGCAAGTTCGCCTACGACACACTCAGAGATTGATCACCTGCATGAGTACTTCGGAGACGTGTGCGCGTTCGTTTTCCGGCAACCGCGTTAAATACTTAACCAACGCCAACGTATTGATATCGCTCATTTCCGGGGCGATAAAGAAATCACCCACCTGCATGTCGAGTGCCCGGGCAATGTCAGTCAGCTTCTTGACGCTGATATTGTTGACATCACCACGTTCCATGCGGGATATGAGACTGACTGAAACCCCAGAGCGTTCGGCCAGTTTTTCAATGGTTAAGTTCATACTGCGGCGTTGTTGGTGCACTAATTTGCCGATATTATCTAACATCATGTTCCCCACCTCTAATGTGCGGCGTTATGCTTTAACATTAAATGAAACGTCCGACCATCAAAAGATTTTATAATATTATTTAATAATCCAAAGACGGCCTATTGTCACACAACGCCGGTGCAAGACCCCACATTAACTAACCATTTCACTTCTCAGTATCATTGTAAGCGCTCGCCTTGCGAAAGTGCCAAATATTGGCTTGATAATTTTTTTAATAAAAAACAATGCCAGGTGGGTGGCATTGTTACTTGGTTTGATGTTCACTTGGTACAAATGCCCACAGCGTGCCGCGGGTAAATTGTTCCCCGTCGTCTGTATCCAATTCACTGATGCTGTTGTTAGGCGGCATGGTCATCTCATCACGCGCATCGTCCAACTCGGCGCCTAGATAAGTGCTCATTAGCAGCATGCCCAACAACCCATGGGCCACCACGAGCACCTTACCATCCGGATGTTGCTGATAAATACCGGCAATAGCGCGGCGTCCACGATTTAAGGCCTCAGCGAAGGATTCAGCGCCAATCCGCTTATAATCAAACTCCGCGAGATGGTGATAGTAATTATCAATTTGCGGATCGTCTTGCACGGAAGCAAGTGGCTGCCCGTCCCAATCGCCTAAATCGACTTCCCGCAGATCCCATACCGTCACGATCGCCGGCTGGGCTACCTTGCTTTGCGCCACGATCAATTCAGCGGTGGTTTGCGCCCGCGGCATCGGACTGGCGTAAATACCGGCAAAACCGGTCGTAGCAAAATACCGTCCAACTGCCTCCGCGCCTGCCCGGCCAGCCGGAGTCAGCGGCGTATCCGTCCGCCCGCCATTGAACCGCCGCGCCAAATTGGTCTCCGTCTGCCCATGGCGCACAAAATAAAACTTGGTCATCCTTCCACACACTCCTTTAAAACCAGTGTAGCAGAAGATTCGCTGAAAACGTTACCTCACCATAAAAACGCGGCCTAGTTTAAACAAGCTTAAAGATCAGAATTAGCTATTCGAACCGTTTTCTTGCGCCAATACTGCGGATATGACAAAAAGCCGAGGACACATTTTCAGTGTTTTCGGCTTTTTGTTGTAAGAATCATTTTTAAAGATTCGTCCTAGCAGAATGTTATCATGTTTGACCGCGTTATTCTGCTGCCGTGCCTGCTGGGGCCTTATGATCCTCTTGTGCTTCAGCTTTATATGCCGCCACTTCATCGTCAGCTGCAAAGATAAAGTGGTCAGGATAGACTTCGACCATTTTACGTTGCTTATTATCGCCTTCGACCTTGCTGGCATCATAAGGTATCGGTACACGCTGGCGTTCGATGTCTGGATCGGGAACTGGGATCGCAGATAAGAGACTCTTGGTGTATGGATGGAGGGGATGCATGTATACTTCTTCCGCACTGGCCAATTCGACAAGCCGCCCGTAATGCATAACGGCAATCCGATCAGAAATATACTTGACCATAGATAAGTCATGGGCGATGAACAGATACGTCAAACCTTGCCGATCCTGAATGTCTTTTAGCAAGTTGACGACCTGTGCCTGAATCGAAACATCCAGCGCACTGATCGGTTCATCGGCAATAATGAACTTCGGCTGAACTGCCAGTGCCCGGGCAATCCCGATTCTTTGACGCTGGCCACCGGAGAATTCATGCGGGTAACGCGTGGCATGATCCGCATTTAAACCAACCTCATCCAATAAAGCTTCGACTTGATGATCACGGTCGGCGCGATCTTTAGCCAAATGATGAATATCAATACCTTCTGCAATAATGTCTTTGACTTTCATCCGTGGATTTAATGAGGCATACGGATCCTGAAAAATCATCTGCGTATTACGCCGGAAATCCAACATTTGTTTGGAGCCATTTTTCAATTTGGCAATGTCTTGACCGTTATAGAGAATTTCGCCACTGGTTGGATCATACAAGCGAATGATAGCCCGGCCGGTGGTGGTTTTCCCGGAACCGGATTCACCAACCAGACCTAGTGTTTCGCCTTCATAGATATCAAACGAAATATCCTGAATGGCCTTTACTTCGTCTTTCTTTCCGGCATTAAAGGTTTGAACCAGATGTTTGACCGAAACCAACACTTTTTTCTTTTGACTGTCCGCCATGTTAGTTCACCGCCTTTTCGTCTGGATGTTTACTTGCCCATAATGCATGCCGCCGCGCTATTTCTGGCGGTAACTCGACTTTGGGTGCGCCTGGTGCTAACAACCAAGTAGCCGCAGCGTGGGTTGGTGAAATCTTGAAGAATGGTGGTTCTTCTTCAAGATCAATTGCCATGGCATACGGATTGCGAGGGGCAAATGCGTCACCCTTTGGCGGATCCAGCAAATCCGGCGGTGTCCCCGGAATGGCATACAGGCGATCCGTTTTGGTCTCTAATGTCGGCATTGCCTCCAGCAGTCCCCAAGTATATGGATGCTGCGCGTTGTAAAAGATTTCGTCAACGGTGCCGTATTCGACAATCTTACCCGCGTACATGACTGCCACCCGATCGGCAATCCCGGCAACAACGCCGAGATCGTGGGTGATGAAGATAATGGAGGTATCAATCTTAGACTGGATTTCCTTCAGCATGTGAATAATTTGCGCTTGAATAGTCACATCCAGCGCCGTGGTCGGTTCATCTGCGAGCAGAATCTGCGGATGGTTAATAATCGCAATCGCAATGACAATCCGTTGACGTTGGCCGCCAGAGAACTGATGCGGATAATCTTTCAATCGTGAACCGGCGCCTTTGATACCCACTAGTTCAAGCACCCGTTCAGCTTCCTTCAATGCATCGGCCTTGCTCATTTTGTTATGCAGCAGCAGCGGTTCTGCAACTTGCTTACCAATCGTCATCGTCGGATCCAGTGACGTCATCGGATCCTGAAAAATCATGGCAACATCATTGCCGCGCATGGCATTCAATTGCTTTTCCGACTTTTTGAGAATATCACCGCCATCAAACAAAACTTCACCATTGGTAATCTTGGCATTGGGTGCCAATAAGCCCATGACTGTGCGCACGGTTACCGATTTACCAGAGCCAGATTCGCCAACAATCGCCAACGTCTCGCCTTTGTTCAAGTCAAAGCTGACATTGCGAATCGCGTGGACCGGTCCGGCATAGGTGGCAAAGTCGATTTGTAAATCTTTTACTTCGAGAATCTTACTCATTTTGCCACCTCCTAATGTTCACTGCGCGGATCAAAGGCATCGCGCAAACCATCAGCCAGCAAGTTAAAGGCCAGCATCAGAATAACGATGACAATCGCTGGGTATAACAACTGATACGGCAGCACTTGCAGGTTCTTTTGCCCATCTGACAACAGCGTTCCTAAACTAGCAGTCGGTGCTGGCAAACCAATCCCGATGTAACTCAGGAAGGCTTCAAAGAAAATCGCTGTTGGAATCGTGAACATGGTTTGAATAATGATGATCGAGCTTAGGTTCGGAATCAAATGTTTAAAAGCGATCTTAATACTCGACTCGCCTAACGTTCTGGCGGCCAGCACAAACTCCTGATCTTTTAACTGCAGGGTCTGCGCACGAATGAGTCGTGCCATCGTGACCCAGCCAGTCAAAGCAATCGCTAAGATAATGGAAGTCATCCCTGGTTTGAATACCAGCAGCATCAGAATAACAACAACCAAGTTTGGCACACTAGAGATGATTTCAATGACACGTTGCATTAACGTATCGGTCAAACCACCGCGCCAACCGGAGATGATGCCGTAGAAAACGCCAATGGTTAAATCAAAGAATGTTGCAACAATCCCGATGAAAAGGGAAACGCGCGTGCCGACCATAATCCGAGACAGCAAATCACGCCCAAGGTAGTCCGTCCCAAGCAGGAAATAGACGTTTTTACCCATACCGGCATATTTGTTTTGGCCATTCATATAGCCGTTTAGTCCCGGCAAATCAATACCTGGCCACTTTGGCGGTAAATTAGAATAATTAAGACTCTGTTTATTCGGATTGGCTGGTGATAGCCAAATTGACACGATAGAGATCACACCAATGATGATCAGTACCCAAAGTGAAATGACCGCGGCCTTATTTTTCTTTAAGCGGCGAATCGCATCTTGCGTGAATGTCAACGCAGGCGTGGCAATACGCTCTTGTTCAGCCGCATTCACTTTGACACGCTTGAATGCCTCTGGACTTAATTTTGTTGTTGCCATTAGTTTGCCTCCCCGCTCAGTCGAATTCGTGGATCAATGAAGCCGTATAGAATATCGACGACAAGGATCACAACCGTTAACATCGCACTGTAAAGAATCGTTAAGCCCATGATGACCGGATAATCGTTCGTTGTGATGGACTTGACAAATTGTTCCCCGATTCCGGGAATGGCAAAAATGTTTTCGACAACCAGTGATCCAACCATCAAGTCAACTGCCATTGGCCCAATAATCGTTACAATCGGAATCATGGAATTACGCAAAGCATGTTTTGCCACAACCTGCCAGCGCGATTCACCTTTAGACCGGGCTAGCTCGATATAATCCGAGCTCAGCACGTCCACCATCTCGGTTCGCATAAACCGCGCTGTCTGTGCCAACGGGGCGATCGCCAAGGCAATGGTCGGCAAAATACTATATGAAAACCCACCCCATAACGCTACCGGGAATGCCCCTGTCTTGTAAGCAAACAACTGCAACAGCGCAGCAAACACGAAGTTAGGTATTGAGCGTCCCAGAATAGCGAAAATTGTAGCTTCGGCATCAACGGCAGTGTTCTTTCGAATTGCCGCAATGGCACCAAGCACAATCCCGATAAGTGTTCCAAGCACCATTGCCTGCGCACCGATCTGTAGCGAAGGACCGAGCCGGGAAACAATCAGATTGGAAACCGTTTGGCCCGGAAATTGATAAGACATCCCGAAGTCACCGTGCGTGATACCAATCATATACGTGAGATATTGGATCCAAACCGGCTTATCCAGTCCATACTGTCTCTTCAGAATTTCCAGCTGATCAGCCGGAATCTTGGGGTTATTAAATGGCGTCCCTGGCAATGCCTTCATTAAAAAGAAGGTGATTGACGCAACAAGAAACAGTGTCAGGAGCAGGAAGCCGATCCGTTTTAAAATATATTTGACCATGATTCACTCCTGTTTTTTTGGGCATTGGCCCTAATAAGCAAACGGCGTTGTCCGCCGCAAAACACGTGACAACGCCGCTTGTGAGAACTACTTATTGGAAACAAGTTCCGATTTAGGAAACCCCGTAAGGTTCCTAAACGCGTTGATCTGTCTAACAGCAGCTAAGACAGGTCACGCTTTTATTACTTAACCTTGGCATTTACAAAATCGTAAGAGTTAGTCGGGTTATATTTCAAACCGGTAATGGTCTTACGTTGCAAGGTTGTTTGAACCCGTTGATACAAAGGCACAACGCCTTGTTCTTTAGTGAGCAATTCTTGTGCTTTCAACAAGGTGTTCCAACGAGCGGTGGCATTGGTTGCATCGGTCGTCTTGGACTGTTTGATCAAAGCATCGTATTCGCTGTTTGCCCATTTTCCATCGTTATAACTGTTATCGGACGTAAACAGATCAAGGAAGGTAATGGCATCCGGGAAGTCAGCACTCCAAGCGGAGATAACCATGTCAAACTGACCATTTTGAGAACGGGAAAGACGGGTTTTGAATGGCACTGTTGCAATTGTTACCTTCAAGCCTGGCAGATTCTGTTGTAAGGTGCTTTGAATGTATTCAGCCGAGCGCTTGGCATTCGTGGTATCATCGGTCAACAGTTCCAAGGTTGGGTTCGTCTGACCGGTCTCTTTCAAGCCTTCTGTCCAGAGTTGTTTAGCCTTAGCAGGATCATACTTAACTGTAGAAGATTCTGCTTTAGTCGCTGCCTTTGAGAAGTCCTGTCCATTCTTAGCAAATAAACCTTGAGGCGTCACATTGTTCGCAGCAATTGATGAATCATTCAAAACTTTCTTGATGTATTCTTGACGATTGATTGCCATCGAGACTGCCTGACGAATCTTGGTATTCTTGAAGATAGGATCTTTCTTCTCATTCAACTCAAGATAAAATGTTGCGCTTTGCTTAAGCGGTGTGTATCCAGACATTGTCTTAGCTTGTGCCGCCTGTTCACCAGACAACTGAGCAATATCCAACTTATTCGATTGATACAGGTTCAAAGCAGTTTGCGGATCCTTAACCACTTGCCCATTGATCGTATCGATGTGGACATTCTTAGCATTCCAGTAAGTTTTGTTCTTCTTTTCCTTCCATGAATTACCAGTCCCGTTCCAGTCCTTTAATTCATATGGGCCATTGGAGAGAAGGTACTTAGAAGTCGTGCCATACTTCTTGCCAGCCTTTTCAACAAACTTCTCATTCTGCGGGAAGAATGCCGGATTGACTAACATGGTCTTAAAGTAAGGAATGGCGTGATCCAAGGTCACTTTCAGCGTGGTCTTGTTAACCGCTGTAACGCCTAAGGTACTAGCTGCCTTCTTACCGGCTGTGATATCGTCCGCGTTCTTCACGCCGGAATACAGATAAGCATACTGAGACTTGGTCTTAGGATCAACCGTTCGCCGCCAAGCAAAAACAAAATCCTGTGCAGTAACGGCATCGCCATTGCTCCATTTAGCGTTCCGTAGCTTAAAGGTATAAGTCTTGCCGCCGTCCGTCACTTTTGGCTCGCTTTTTGCGATCGCTGGCTTCAAGTCACTGCCGGAATACCGATACAAACCATCCATGGTATCAATCAATGCTTGCCCCGCAATCGCGTCCGTATTTGTTGACGGATCCATTGTGGAGATAACATCACTTTCCATCCGAGTGATTGATGTACCTTTGCTGCTGGAAGCATTAGAACCACAGGCTGCCAGCACCCCAGCGAGCGCAATTGCTGTGCCCGCAACCATTGTTTTTCTAAATTTCATCCTGTTCCCTCCTAAAATGATTGAACTTACCTTACATTAGAATCTCATTAATGTAAATAAGCGAATCCTCAATTTTGAATAAAAAAACTTGTATGTCATAAAACATCACAGGAAAAGAAGCGGAACTTATTGGGACAACATCTTGTGCATCAACTATGCATATTTTTAAATCTCCCGTTAAAACGGGGATTTACAAGGTACTAAACTGTTTACTTTAGATGATCCTTTGGGGAAACCGCTAAACTTTTACAGAAATCTGCGAATATTAAATAACATCAATTTATGTCCCTAAAATTGGCTTGTTTTTCCCTGACCGCCATTCTTTCAGACATAATTTTCACTTCTGTCAAACCAGAAATGAAAAACATTGTCGCCGCTCAGTTAATGCTAATCGTTTTCAAAGTACACGCTTATTTTTTGTCAGTACCGCGTTCGCTTGTCGTTTTCGCAGACTGCGGATAATGACAATGATTAAGCCCACCACCGATACTAAAGTGGCTAACCAGAAAACTGTTGCCAGTGCGTGTAGAAAAGGGGCGCCCGATTGAGCTGAGATGCGGGTCACACCGGGCAATTGGGCAAATAGTAACGTGGCGCCGAAGCTGATACCGATAGTTAAGCCAACGGTGCGTGCCAGTGAATTCAACGAACCGGCTACTCCTGAGAGTTTGTCATCGACGGCTCCCATCGTTAGCGCATTGTTCGGCGAAAGGAACAGTGCCATCCCTGCTCCGTTAGCCACAATCGGCCAGATAACCGGTGCCATAGTGATTCTGACTGGATAATTGGCATACCCGATTTGCGAGATGATTAACACTAATAAGCCTAAAATCGTTAAATAGTACCGATTCCAATGATCGGCCAACCAGCCGGCAAATGGCGTGATCACCAACATCGTGACACTTTGTAGCATCATCAGTAACCCGCTTGAAAATGCTGAGATTCCGCCATAGCTTTGAAGATAAAATGGCAAAAGAATGTTTGATACTGAATTAACCAGCATCACGATAAGCAAGACGCTAACGGAAATCAGATAGTCGGCGTTATGCATAATCACCGGTGCAATCCAAGGAGACCGGGCCTGCTGATCTTGCACAAACGCCAGGACCGTCAAGAAAATGCCGCCTGCCAACACCCCTGCACCGAGCCAAAGTTGTGTTGGCTGCTGTAACCAGTAACCACTGGCAAACATCAAGATCATGCCCCCGGTAAACAGATTCTGACCGGTCCAGTTTGCCTGCCGCCACACGCGCCTAATCTCACCGGGTTCAGGGCGACGCAAAGGCAACACCCTCATGCCTGCCAGGACAATAAAGATCCCAACTGGCACGTTGAATAAATAAATCCATCGCCAACTTGCCCAAGTAATCAGAATGCCGCCAAATGCCGGTCCGGAAATCGAGCCGACCGAGATAAACATCGAAATCACGGCCAATGCCTCAGCACGGGTGGCATCGGGAAAATATTGACTGATGATTCCCATCGAGTTAGCCATAATCATCGCGGAGCCAACTGCCTGCACCACGCGCCCGGCCATGATGGTGAGATAAGTTGGCGCAATACCGGTCAGTAGCGAGCCAACGATGAACACAACCTCGCCCAGCAGAAACACGAGATTTTTGGAGACTAAATCACCAATATGGCCGAACATCACAAGCAAGACGGCTGTTGTAATGAGGCCAATTGATACAATCCACGTTGCCGCACTGCTAGAGATCATCAAGTCTTCGGAGATCTTTGGCATTGCTAAGTTCGTGCTAGAGCCGGACAAAGCCGTTAATAATGACATCATCCCTAAAACGATCAAGATTTTAATGCGTTGCGCCCGCGCCATCGTCATGGTCCCCACACCCTTTCGCATGTATTCTATGCTCGTTAGCCACCAGCTACAATTATTCCGCCCTGTAGCGAATAAGGTGTGCGTCATTTTAATTCTGGCCTTTGATACGCATAGACTCTGCCAATGACGCGCTCACCAAAAAAGGCGACGCATCATTGCGTCACCTTTCGATAATCTAATTAATCACTATTTTTGCGCGCGTCCCTTATAAGCACCCGTATCCGTGGTAACCAAAATGTTTTCGCCTGCTTTGACAAAATCAGGCACAGTCACCACCAGCCCGGTTTCAAGTGTAGCTGGTTTGCCGCCGCCCGCAACCGTTCCGCCTTTGACAGACGGCTGGGTGTCGGTCACCTTGAGTTCAACGGTTCCAGGCAGTTCAAGTCCAATCACTTCATCGCCGTAAAACTCAATTTCGACCGGAATATTTGGCAACATGAACTTCAATTCGTGTTCAATGCTTGAAGTTGGCAACTCGTATTGTTCATAAGTGTCACTGTCCATGAAGTAGGCCGTGTCATCTTGCGTGTACAAATATGTGGCCTTTTTCCGATCCATGATGGCGATTTCGATTTTTTCACTTGGTCGCATGGTCGTCGTGACATTGGCGCCGGAACGAACGTCATACAGTTTCATCTGCATCACGGTGTTTCCTTTGCCTGGCTTATGATGATTTGATTCCAAAACCTTAATCAGTTTGCCATCCTTAACAAAAACCATTCCGGCCTTCAAATCGATTGCTTCCGTCATGTCGCTATCCCCTTTATTTGCATTGTGCCGTTATCGCACGTCTCAGGATTTAGTATACCATAATACCTTGTGCGGGAGCCGGCGCTAACTAGGGATGAGGTGTAAGTGTCAGCCGTTTCCTTGGTTCTACTCTAATTAAGTGATTTCCGATACTCCGAGCTGGCTCCGCGGTGGCTGGGGCTGGCGACCGCGCAGCTAGAGTGGTGGGCGCGACTTCGAACCCGCAAAGACCGCGGTTTCGAAGCTCGGCCTTGGTCTAAAGCGGAGAAGCCCACTCCGCTTAAGACCAATTTCACCACTGAGCCCGCCACCGCTCCGCCAGCTCTTGCTTTCTATCCCTGCACTCAAACAACGAGACTCAACGTATCCTTCGTTGAAGAGTACGTTCCAATTAATCCGATAAGTATAATCTGTCCAACCAAAAAAGCCGACCCTAGCGCAGATACGCTCGCTAGACCCGACTTTTCCACACGATTCATCAACTGAAACTGTTGCTACATATCCTCAACGACCAAATACGTCATGTCTAGCGGTCCATGGACACCGACGACCAAGGTCATTTCGATGTCGCCGGAGTTGGAAGGTCCGGTGATGAAATTGATGTTGCTGGTTTCTAGCTGTCCCGCCTTCATTGCCGCATCGTAGCGATCCATGGCTTGGCGTGAACGTGGCAGGATGTTGCTTTTCTTGACGATTGCTAAATAATGTGTTGGCAGAAAATGGAAGCCGCGGCCCTGGCCAGGCGTGGTTGCAACGGTGATGGTTCCGGATTCTGCTAATAGATAATCCGCAAAGCCAATGGCCACATCCGCAGCTGCAGCTTGCTTCAAGTTGAAGTCACGGCCTTTTCCGGGGGTCCAGTACATTGGCTTGGGAACAACGGTTTGCGTCCACTCGTCTAGGCCATAGTCGTGGTATTGGTCCGTGGTTGGCAAAATGAGTGTCTTGGGCGCATCGTGTTCGATGTAAGCGTTGAGCGCGGTTGCCAACTCTGCTTTGGTAGTGGTTTCAAACGTGACATGCACCGCTTCACTGTTTTGCTTGGCGATGGCTTCCAACTCGTCTTGAGAGTGGCCGGACAGAGTTGTTTCCGGCAAATCGTTTAATGGCACAAACGGATGATCCTTGAGCTGGTGCCGCGGGCGGCCGGCTTTTTCGGCAATAGCATTTAAAAAGTCCTCGCGATTACTGTGATCAATCATGCTTTTGCGCCTCCAATGCTGCTTTGTGTTGTTTGAACCAATGGCGGAAGTTATCATTTTTCTTCGGTGGCCGCGGCAGGTCACGCACATCGGTCCAACCGCGGGCCAGCTTCGGCATCATGCCGGTTTGTTTGATCCGGCCGCTGTTGTATTCATTTTCAACACTGCCTTGATCTTTGGTTGCCAAAACGCCCATCATTGCGTGATCCATATCAAGCGCCATGTTGAACAGAACCGGTGCACTGGTGCCGACGCCGACCATTTTCATAATTTTATCGCTAAAACTGTGATCGGTTTTCAACTTGTCCATCATTACTTCCCGGTGCTTGATTAACAGATGGTGCAGCGGGATGCGAACAGGGCAGGTTTCGGTGCAGGCCGCGCATAGACTGGAAGCAAATGGCAGGTCGCCGAATTTCTCATAGCCATCCAGCACTGGTGAAAGCACCGCGCCAATCGGTCCGGGATAAATTGAACCATAGCCGTGGCCGCCAATGTGTCGGTAAACCGGGCAAACATTCAGGCAGGCCCCGCAACGAATACACTGCAAGACAGGCTCAAATGGCGTTCCTAAGGCATTGCTGCGGCCGTTGTCGACAATGACCACGTGGAAGTCTTCCGGACCGTCTGCTTCACCGGCAACTTGTTTACCGGAGAAGGAACAGTAACTGGTCAGCTTCTGTCCCACCGCCGAGCGCGAAAGCATATTGTCCAGCGTCTCGGCTTCCTTGAGACTCGGTACAATCCGTTCCATCCCCATCACAACTACCTGCGTCTTAGGAATGGCCATGGTCAGATCCGCATTGCCTTCATTGGTGACCAAGTTGATCAAGCCGGAATCGGCAATGGCAAAATTACACCCGGTAATCCCGAAGTCGGCTTGCAAGAAATAGCGGCGCAAATATTCGCGCGCAAACCGCGCCAAATGTTCCGGATCGTTATCCCCTTTGTAACCGAGCTTGTCAAAAATCGTCTTAACCTGATCCCGATTCTTGGCCAACGCCGGGAACACAATATGCGTCGGTTCAGCCCAGTCGTCTTCTTGCAGAATAAATTCCGCTAAATCGGTTTCCATGAGCTGGGTGCCCGGAAGCTTCAATAATTCCTTATCCAGGTTAATTTCCGTGGTCACCATGGATTTGGATTTAACGATTTTATGCGCCTGCTTTTGCTTGGCAAGGTTGGTAATGTAGGCCGCGGCTTCTTTGTCGGTCTTGGCAAAATAAACATGACCGCCGCGTTTTTCGATATTATCGCTGAATTCTTCTAAATAATCCGGTAAGTATTTGATAACATGTTGGCGAATCTGCTCGCCTAAGTCTCGCCATTGTGGCCAATTACCCAGCTCTTTACGCGAGGCCTCGCGTTTGTCCCACTGCGCATCCTGCGACTTGGCGACGCTAGCTTGCATGAACTTGTCCTGTTCCGATTCTTTAACCCGCTCCAAGAACGGCTTGTCACTGGTTGAAATGCTCATGGGCGCACCTCCTGTTCAACCCCGAGCGGCTCATGAAACTTGATCCGCTCCGGATTCACATTGTGGTTCAATACTTCGGCAATATGCATAATCTTAATCTTTTCGTTACGGCGGGAAAAACGACCGGCGATGTTCATCAAGCACGCGGGGTCGGCTGAAATCAGAACGTGTGCGCCGGTACTGAGCACATCGTTGACTTTTTCATCAACCATTTGCTTGGAAATTTCCGGCTCTTTGGCAGAAAACATGCCGCCAAAACCGCAACAATTTTCAATATGTGGTAAAGGTTCCATCTGTAAATCCTTCACGTGATCCAGCAAGACAAACGGTGCCGTGCGTTCGCCTAGCAACCGGGTCATGTGGCAGGAGCGATGGTAAGTGGCTTTGGCATCTAATTCAGCCCCCGCGTCAATGACATTCAAGACGCGATACAGAAATTGGGAAAATTCATACGTCTTGTCTGCCACTTCTTTAGCCTTTTGGGCGTATTCCGGATCGTCTTTCAATAGCACCCGATATTCGCGCAACATATTCACGCAAGAACCGGCTGGCCCGACAATATAATCGGCGTCAACCGAAAGCAGCGCGTCAATTTCGTTGCGAAACACCTTCTGACTTTCCTTCACATACCCGGAGTTATAAGTCGGTTGACCGCAGCAAATCTGTTTGACCGGCATGAAGGTTTCACACCCAAACCGTTCCAACACCTCGACCATCGCCGCTCCGACATTGGGGAAGAAAAGATCCACGATGCAGGTGGAGAAAATAACTACTTTCATAATGCACCTCCCATATTACAATCATTCCAATTTAACTATACACCTGTGACAACGGATTAGACACCGAAAACGGTTTCAAAATGTTAAATGTTATTTTTACTGGCGCCTCTTTTTCCGCCATGCTAACCGTGCCATTTTCTTCGCGCTTTTGTTGGCAGATGGGTAACCCTGTTTTAGGAGCATAACCGGTCTGGATAGCTCCAATGTATACCACTTATAGAACCATAATCAATATCAATTTATTTATATTGGCCACTACCCGACACGCCGAGAGCTCGTTCTTTTCACCAGCGTAAAGTAGTGTCTTTTCATTGATATACCGCTGTTCCTCACGGTTTCACAGCCTTGATTTTTTTCTTAAAAGGACTATCGTTAAAGGTGAGTTAGGGTTACCTAAATAACTCAAATCAAACAGGAGGCGGGTTTATGCGGAAGCAATATAGAGCAACATTGCGGGCACTTAACTCAGATTGCATTGGTCGGCAGGCACATGGCTTTGCAAATTTTGAAGTTACCGATGATGATGCTCTGCAGATTCGCATTGAAATGTTCAATACGCCGGCGGACATGAATCACATGGCAGTCTTGGAAAGCTCCGGTTCCGATGCGCCGGTCACGCCAGCCACAAGTGCTCAGGATCAGAATCATGATGGAGTCGTCGATGAAGAAGAAGCCGAACAAGTTTCCGGTAAAGTCTTTGTCCCTCTCGATAATGCACCGGATAAGTTGAAGGTGGTGGGTGGCAAATACCCTGAAGCCGACGACAACGGGTTCTATATTTACCAGCAGCGGGTGGTCGTATCCCAACTTCGCCAACAACTGGCGAAACATTATGGTCATGATGTTTTCACCCTGGACAATACCGTGGTTTACGTCAACGGGGTTCAAAATGACGTCTTGTTACCAAAAACCGTGGCAAGTGATTTAGACGAAAAAAAGCCTTATCTCACTTTGCCAATTGCAGTGGGTAAGTTGTACAAGGTCATGGGCTGATAGTTGCGATACTGCTAATCTAATAAAAAGACTGGAACGAAGCATCTCATCTTTCCAGAGATGCTCCGTCCCAGCCTTTTGGTTATCTTCGCAATAACCGCGTGTTTTACATATAAAATTCATTCACGGCGCAACTGGCTATCACGCAATGGCTTAAAGCGTTTCATTTGCAACGGTCGTATTTACAGCCAAGCGTTGATAAATCGCGACCACTTCGCCAGCCAAGTCGCGAAAAGTAATGGCATTCATCAGATGATCCTGAGCGTGGACTAGTAGTAATGAAACATCTGCGTGCGCTCCGTTGGCTTCGGCGGTCAATAAATCGGTTTGGACATTGTGCGCCGTGACCAGAGCCTCATCCGCTGCTTTTAAATGGCTGGTTGCGGCATCAAAGTCACTGTTCTTGGCTGCTTGAATGGCTTCAAAGGCTTCACTTTTAGCGTTGCCCCCTGCCATAATCAAGCCCATAATCGTTTGTTCGTTGACGTTGCTCATGGGGTCACTCCTATCTGTCATTATTAGTGGGACACCTGTTTTAACATAAATGTTCGCCATGGCTTAAGCAGTGGCAACAAGGTCAGATCTTCATCTGTCAGGTGCCCGATTTTGTTGCGGCGGCCGTCATTAGGCAATTCCCGCAAGACAATTTGTAGTTCACCGGCGTACCGCGCATACGTTTCGTTCACGACGACCACATCCCCGCGCTGCAAGTGACCGCTCGCATCATGCACTGGCAAAGGCTGCCCGGCATAACGCACGCGTGGTTGGGTATCGCGAATCAGATAATCAGACGCATCACCGCGATAAAGATGGGCTTCGCTAAAGGCAATTTTGGCTTCTAACGCTGATGGTGCCTGGTCCGTGATCACCCGCAATGCCGGATATGGGCAAAAGAATGCCAAGGCCGCGGCTTTTAAATCTGCTTCGTTTGCGAGTGCATTGCCGATGAGAACATCATCAATCACCTCTGTTAGGCGCAAATGGTGAACCTGACTGGCAATGCTGCGATGGCGATCACTTTCCAAAGTCGGCAAACCTTCACTCACCGGCCACGGCCCATGATCCGCACTTGGCGCCGTCACAAAAGCCGCCGTACGGACGCCATGCCGCCGAAACTTTTGCGAATAGGCCAAAAAGCGGTCATCACCTAAGCCAGTATATTGCTGCGGATAAAAATTATGGCAACCCAACAAGTTATCCAGTCGCGGTCCAAACGCCATGATCGCATCAATGGCATTCGTACCGGCACTCATATTCAGCTCAATTTTCAAGCCATATTGATTATGAGTCATCAAGGCTTCTTCTTGGCCGGTGAAGCCCTCGTCAAGCCGCAGTCCCCATACACCTAATTCATGGAAGAAACTAAGGTCTTGATAATCAATGCCTAGTTCCTTGAACAACGGCGGCGCAATGTCGACAATCGTTTGAAAACCCAACTGATTCGCCTTGGCAACCACCGCCTTGAAAATAGCCAGTTGATCGCGGCCTTGATGACCGGATAGTTGCAGTAATGAGGTAAAAAGGCGCCGATAACCAAACTGACGGGCCATGGTTAAATAATCAGTTGCCTGATCAACCGTTATTTGTTCGGGATAAAGACTGATTCCGATTTTTCCCATGTCAATCTCCTATATTTATTACTGATGGTGTGGCTGTGTCGCCTAAGCCACGTTCATCCAAGCTGTTTTGCAACCGGTTCTTTAAATCGTACACATTTGTCGCGCCATTTTCTTGAAGCGCCGTTTACGCAACCAACCTAGAAGGAATCCGCTAGTCCGGTTGTTCGCTGCACCGCGAGCGGTACGGGCGACTAGTGCTTCTTCATAAACCAGTCGACTTTTTCCGGCAGACAACGGCGACAATTGGTAACGCACAGTGAAGTCATCACTCGGGGTCGCCAGTTCATACGCGTAGACTGAATTTGGCGTAAACTCGGTAATCGTCAGCCGCGCTTTTCGCCCATTCGGCCAATTTTTCTCGTAACTAAAGCCCTGCAAACTCTTAGGCAGCGGCTCACGACCGGTGTGCTGGCGAATATCGGCCATGGCGGATTGTTGCAATTGGTTGAAAAAAACACTGGCTTCAACGGGCAGATTCATGACAATTTTCATATTGACCTCCTTTTGGACAAGCTGCGGACTGAACGCATGGTTGCAGCAATTTGCTTCAGCCAACGTTGCGCTGCGATCTACTCTTCTCTTGCCAGACCGAGATACCAGCGTGTGCAAATAGCAGTTGCGATCACCCCGAATAGACAACTAATGATTCGCCAAGGTGCCGGTAAAATGGCACTGAAGACAATCACGGTCATGCTGAGGTTAAGCAAGATCAATGGTGTCGTGCTAGGCTTCAAATCGCATCACCTTCTAAATTGCGATCACCATTGCGATCATCGGCAACGGTTTTGGCTTTTTTCATTGGTGGTTCCGGGACAGTTAATTCAGGATCGAGTTTGTTGGCCGCTTTGACAAACGGTACGTAAATCAGGAAGCCAATGACCATGTTGACAGCTTGCAGAATCGGGGCACGCCAATCCATGGTCGCAATGATCGAGTTCAGAAATGGTGGCATGGACCAGACAATTTGGTTCTTAACCGGTGACACCCAGCCGAGCATGTGGGCGCCGTACGCGATGGATACCATGACAACCGGCGCGACAATAAATGGAATGAAGTAGATTGGGTCAAGGACGATCGGCAGTCCGAACATCACCGGCTCGTTCACGTTAAAACAGCCCGGTGCGATCGACAATTTGGCCACGGTACGTTGATCGTCACGTTTGGAGAACATCAGGATCGCAATCAAAAGTAATAAGGTACTACCGGCGCCACCGATCCACGCATACAAGTCAAAGGCGTTTCGGGTCCAGACAAACGGCAGTGCTTCACCTTTCATGAACGCATTCATATTGGCAATCTGGGCGGTGAGCCAGATGGAATCCAGAACCGGTCCCAAAACGTTGGTGCCGTGAAGCCCGAAGAACCAGAAAATTTGTACCAGCAACGTCATGAGTAACACGGCCCAGAAGCCTTGCGACATATTTAGCAGTGGTTCCTGCACGATGGTCGCGATGAATTCGATGACCGTGGTCTTGTTTAAACTGAACAGATAATTCACAACGCCAGCCAGATATAAGGCCGCAGTTGCTGGAATGATACCGGTAAATGCTTTAGCAATCGCTGGCGGCACTGCTTCTGGCATCCGGATCGTCACGTTCTTTTTCATTAACCAGATGTAAAGCGTCATCGCCAAGGCGCCCATGATCATGACGGTGAAGAAGCCATAGGAACCGAAGAACTTACCAAAGTTGAAAAAGCCCCACATGCTCACGTTCTTGCCATCGACTACCCCACCGGCATCGGTGATTAACTTGGCAGCACCTTTACTCAGCGTGCCTTTTAGCGGCAGCATGAAGTTTTGCGGCAGGCTCATAATAAACGTGCCTAACACCACAATGCCCCCAGTTACTGGTTCAACTTGGTATTGAACCGCCAACTGATAGCCAAAAGTAAAGGCGAATAGCAAGCCTAGAATTGCCAGTGTGCCGGTCCAAACCATGGCGTTAATGCCGATCAGCCACTGCATGGAGTCGACTATCCCCATCCACTTAAATTGGGTCGGAATATCGCGAATCAAAACGTTCAAGACAGTGGAAACCGCCCCGGCCATCATCGCCGGCATGATCGCAATAAACGCGTCACGCAACGCCACTAACCAACGAATGGAGCCGATCTTGGCTGCAACCGGCACAACATGTCGATTCAACCATCCTATAAATGCATTCATATCACTGTACTCCCTTCAGAATTTTAAATAATGTCGCATTAATACTTAACTACAATTAAAATTCTACGGGAGTGCAGATCGGCGGGTCAAAGATTATAGTAGTTATTATTTATAATTTTTATAAGCAAAAAGTTTGACTTTATCGGCTTGGTTAAGCGCTTTCGTAGTGACGCTCAGTGGTATCGTGTTTGAACGCATGCATCTTGTACTTCACTGAGTTTAAAACTTGCTTATCTGCAGGGCGTTGATACCTGAATAAATCTCGCTTACGAGCAAATGTATCCTCTTTTGCTTATAATGGATTAAAGTTGGATGTTTTTAGCGCAACCACACGCCATAACGCGCTCCCCGGCGCAGAGGCCTGCACATAAGGACCTTGGGCGCAATGGCCAAAGCCCGGCCATCACGCCGGAGGCCACTTACACTCCGATCCCTAACCGCGCTGGCTCACGCTCAATCATAACGCGCTCCCCGGCGCAGAGGCCTGCGCATAAGGACCTTGGGCGCAATGGTCAAAGCCCGGCCATCACGCCCAAGGCCACTTATACTCCGGCTTCTAACCGCGCCGACTCGCGCTCAGCTCACAGGAGGATTATCATGGCAAACATAGAATACGACCCGCAAAAACAGCTTTTTCACCTGCATAATGATACGTTTAGCTATATCATTCAGGTGATTCGCGGCTATTTGGTCAAGCGGTATTGCGGACCGGCGCTTGAACGTTTTTCCGGTACTGCCAAGCTGGAAGATTTCAGTCATGCGTTTAACATTCAAAATGATGCGGCGCCGTTTTCGCTCACGACCCTGCCGCTTGAATATAGTACGCTGATGGGCGGGGATTATCGGACGCCTGCCTATGCTGTGCGCAATGGGCATGGACAATTGATCGGGAATCTGAAGTTTCATGATTTTCAGATTCTGGCGGGAAATAAAAACTTCAATGGTACTTTGCCGACTGCGCGCACTCCGCATGGGCAGACACTGGTGATCACGATGCATGACGAAACCGACACGCTGGCGGTGAATCTCAAGTACACCATCGTTGGTGATCTACCTGTTCTGCTTAAACAAGTGGCTTACCATAATTTGAGTGACGACACTCTCACGATTACCCATGCAGCCAGCTTGCAACTGGACTTTGATGATCACGCTTACGATCTCATTACGTTGACCGGCGCCCATCTCAGCGAAGCCAGCGTCACCCGGCAACCGCTCACACCGGGGAAAAAGTCAATCGCCAGCAATTATGGTGCCAGTGGTCCACAAGGGGTTCCGGCAACGATTCTGGCGGCACCGGCAACGGATGACTTTGCAGGCGAGGCGCTTGGCATGGCGTTGTTGTGGAGTGGTAACTTTAGCTACACCGCGCAAGTCGATCAGTTTGGCAACAGTCGGCTGGTGATGGGTCTGAATCCGGAGCTCTTTTCCTGGCAGCTGAAGCCTGGTGAACCGTTTGTGACCCCGGAAGCGGCGGTGGCGTATACGACCAATGGCTTGAATGATCTCAGTCATATTTTCCACCGCTTTTTTGCCGATCACGTCATGCCACTGCCGCGGAAGAATCTGATCGAATATAACACCTGGGAGTCCACGTACTTTGATGTCAGTGAAGCCAAGGTGCGCGCGGAAATCCCTAAGGCCGAGGCGCTCGGAGTCGAATTGATTGTGATTGATGATGGCTGGTTCAAGAATCGGCCGAATGATGCCGGTCAGCTCGGCGATTGGGTGCCTGATCCGGTCAAGTTTCCGCGCGGGTTGCGGCCGATTGCCGATGCCTTGCACAAGCGCGGACTAGCATTCGGTTTATGGGTCGAACCGGAAATGATCACTGAAAATAGTGAGTTATATGCCAAACATCCGGATTGGGCCATGCAATACGTCGGTCAAAAGCCGTTGCGTTCGCGGAATCAGTTAATTCTAGATCTTAGCCAGCGAATTGTTCAGGATCATCTGATTAAGGTGCTAACTGATTTAGTCCGGACCAATCATATTGATTATTTAAAATGGGATTACAACCGCCATTTCAGCCAGCCCGGAAGTCCGGTACTGCCACCCGATCAGCAAGGCGAAGTCGGCTATCGTTACACTCGCGGCTTGTATCGGGTTTTGAAAACGTTGCGCGACACTTTTCCCGATCTGCTTATCGAAAATTGTTCGTCAGGCGGTGGCCGGTTGGATGGCGGGATGCTGGCGTATACGGATCAAACCTGGACCAGCGATTTCACCGATCCCGTTTACCGGATGAAAATTATGAACGGCTTCTCCTTGTTCTTCCCGCTTAAAACCTTCGTCTCACATTTCACGATGTCACCAAATTTGCAGGACTCGCGGGTCACGCCTTTGCAAACGCGGGCGCTGCTCAGTCTGGTGGGTGTTACCGGGATTGAGTGTCCGCCAAGTCAGCTGAGTGACGCTGAAGCAGCGGCGGTTAAAGCCAGCTTTGCCTTTTACAAAGCTAATCGCACAGAATTGCAAAATGGCAGTCTTTATCGGCTGCATCCCAGTCATCCGAATCAGGATCAGGTGTGCTGGCTGATCACCAACGAAGCCAAAACCAAGGCGCTCGTCTTAACGTCAGCTGGCGTGGTTTCGCCGATTCCGCACTACCAACATGTGCTGTTGCATTACCTCAACCCGGAAGTATCCTACCAGATTAATGACAAGGCCACGGCCACCGGTGCTGAGCTCAATTATGCCGGGATCACTTTACCGCTGGCGCATGGTGATTTTTCCGCCACCTTAATGACGTTGCGCGTGGTAAGTCACCTGCCACAAACCACGGCACTGCCTGGTGGCGACATCGGTGAGTTGCGATTTTAGCGAAGTCAGCAAAAGTTTCTTAGGTAGTTTATCTTATATAGAAAGTTTGGTTTCCACATGAAGTTTATCATCGCACCGGCTAAGAAAATGGTGGTCGCTCAGGACGATTTTCCCGTTCAAAGTCAGCCGCAGTTTCGTGATCAGGCGGCGTGGCTGTTGCGTCACATGCAGCAACTGACCCGCGCAGAAGCCCAGACACTGTGGCATACCAGCGAAAAGCTCACCGGCGCGGCCTACGAACAGCTGCAAACCAGTGACGTGACGGCGCGCCAATCCCCGGCGATTTTCAGCTATGTCGGGATTCAGTATCAGTACATGGCGCCTGACCTGTTGGATGATGCCGGCTTAGCCTATATTCAGCAACATTTGCGGATTCTGTCAGGCCTATACGGTATTTTGCGACCGTTTGACGGCATTGTTCCATATCGGTTGGAAATGCAAACCCACCTGGCTGCGGCGCCGAATCATAACTTATATGATTTTTGGGGCGATCGGCTGTATCAGGCACTGGCGACCATCCCCGGCCCGATCATCAACCTCGCCTCTGATGAATATGCCAAAGCCATTCGTCCATACCTGCAGCCGGCTGATCAGTTTATTAACGTCCGCTTTGCCCATGACGTCAACGGCAAACTCAAAACGCGTGCGACTTATGCTAAAATGGCACGCGGAGAAATGGTGCGGTTTGCCGCCACACATGGCGTTACAACAGTGGAGGAACTGACGCACTTTGACTCGCCGACTTATCGCTTTGATGCGCCACTTTCGACCGCGGATGAATTTGTTTTTATTGCAAAATAGGATAAGTTGATTTCTAAGAATGGCCTACAACCAAGTCCACCTTTACTTCTGGCTTGGTTGTAGGCCACTTTTTTAGTTGTTAAGGCGTTTTTTAAGTGACAATATGACTGTTTGTGAGTTAATATATAAACATAAATAAGAAAGGTTTGTTTATACGATGGCAAATAACATATATGTTTATAAAATATCCGAATTACAGCAAGGTTACTACCAAGAAGCCGGCTACCTTCACTGCCACTATTGCGACATCAGTTTTGCCGAAGATGAAGTTTACCCGCAAGACGGCCATTACTTCACTGCTGAAGCGATGATCAAACGCCACATTCAACAGGTCCACAACGGTGCATTGGCCGCCTTACTGCAACAGCCAGCTAGTCAACTTGGTGTATCTGCCAGTCAGCAACAAGTTCTGCGCCTGTTTGCCCAAGGATTAAGCGACACGGTGATTGCCCAGCGCTTAAAAGTTTCGGGTTCCACCATCCGCAACTATCGCTTCAAGTTTCGGGAAAAGCAGCAGCAAGCACAGCATTTTCTCGCCGCCATGGCCTTGCTCGCCTTGCCGGATGCCCTGATCATACCGCATGACGGCGCCACCATGATTGATGACCGGTATGCGATTACCCCACAAGAACGGGAAAAGACTTTAAAAGCCTTCCTCACTCCTGATGGCCGGGTGACAAATTGGCCCGCCAAGGAAAAACGCAAACTGATCATTTTGTCCGAGATTTTCAAAGACTTCGACCCACAGAAAAACTATTCCGAAACCGCGGTCAACGAAATTCTGCAGCGTCACGTATCGGATTACGTCACCGTTCGCCGCAATCTGATCGAATACGGCTTTCTCGATCGCACCGCAGACGGCCGTACTTACTGGGTGAACGCTAACGGACCGGCACGCTAAGCATGTAGGAAGTTTTAACTGGCATTATCGGATGCAAAAAAGTCACGCCAACCATGAGCGTGACTTTTTACATATATCAATGTTCCACAGACGATTTACGAACCGGTATCTTAGCCACTGTCTCAACGACTTGATTCAAAATATCCAGTTGCTCAGCATAACGCACCGAAAATGGCTGGCTGGTGGCATCGGGCTTTTCCGCCTCCAGTGCCGCGCGCGGTTGGTTTCCTTGGTGTTGCTGATGATCTAACCACGCCAGTATCTGTTCAAATGTGAAGCGGCTGAAGTTATCCACCGTCAATTGTCCCGATAGCAGGCTGCCGAGTAAGTCGTGGCGAGTGTCCATGGGATAAATCTGCGTCCGCGCCAGCAACACCCGAAAGTCGCCGAAGAAGATAAAGCGTGTTTGCGTTCGCGTCAATGCGGTATAAAAGCTCTGGGCATTTAACATATGATCGGCCCCATTAACAATGGCGATCACTGTATCCGCCTGACCGCCTTGCGCTTTGTGGACCGTGATCGCATACGCCAACGTCAACGCCCGCGGCACGCTGCCAAAGCTGTAATAACAATATTGCTGGCCAACTTGGACAACCAGAAATCGCCGCTTGGTATCAATATGGGCAATCACACCGGTATCACCGTTGGCCATAATCGTCTCCCGCCAACGCTTTGTCCCGAATTCATCGGTTTGCTGCAACCCGTTTTCGCCTAAAACTGCACGGCGCTCCCAGGTCTTAGGATCAACCAGCGCCACATGCTTGTCATTTTTTAAAATCATGACCCGATCACGCATTCGCAAATGGTGCTTTTGCTTGGTCACCGGATCGACATAACTGCTGACGTATTCTTCCTCACCAGACCTAGCCGGATTGACCAAGGCCTGCAGTTCGGCATTAAACCGCAGTCGGCCAGTGGCGCCCACATTTTTATTCACAATTAAAAGTTGCGAGTCCAGCTCGTGGCCGCTTTTGGCTAGCGCGTCTTGATACGCCTTGATTCCGGCATCGAAAACGCGGCCGGCATCGCGCTGATTGTAAAGTGCCACATTACCGCTGACATAGCGATCATCATCCGGCCCAAATGGCAATGGCAGCCGATCCCGTATTCGATTGGCCAGCGCCAGCACCCCTGATTGCGCATCCTGTCGATAAACCCGCGTCAAAGTTGTGGCCGCCACCTGCGAATCGGCTAAACAATCCTTCAAAAAGTTACCGGGACCAATTGGCGGCAGCTGAAAGACATCGCCGACAAACAACACGTGCGCCTTTTTGAAATTCACGTGTTTCAAGACGGTATAAGCCAAGGGGGTGGTTAACATCGAGCTTTCATCGACAATAATCAACCGCGCATCACCAAATGTCTCCCAATCCGACTCCGCATTGAACCGCTCGAGCTCCTCGCCTGGCAGCAAGTGCAAGTAAGCGTGAATCGTGGCGGCAGGTTCGTGCGTATACTTCGCCAACACTTTCGCGGCCCGCCCGGTTGGTGCCAGCAACACACTCTTCCCCTTCGCCTGCGCATTGAAAAAGTGAACCAGCAAATTGGTCAACCAAGTCTTACCGGTACCCGCACTGCCGTTTAGCACACTTAGCCCATGCCGATTCACATTCTGAAAAGCGGCGCGCTGCTGGTCGTTGATGACGAGTTGATGACGATCCAGAAATTGATCCAGTTTATCATCCAATTCTTCCGGCTTGATCAGGGGCTCTGCGGTTTTTTGCGCGACCGTCATGATTTTGGCCACTGAGCCTTCCGTGGCAAACATATCGCAGCTGGTCACCAAGTCGTACTGTTCATTTAGCAAAAAGCCATACGCCAACGCCTGTTTAGGATCGGCAAACATCGTCAGGTCTTCGGCGCGCACGCCTAATAACGTGGCTGCTTGTTGCTTAAACCACGTGATCGTAATGTAGGTCAACCCTTGCGTCAAAACCGCCGTCCGGAAAATATACTGCAATCCCGCAGCAAGGCGATGCGGATCATTGGCCGCAACCCCACGACTTTTAGCAAACACATCCGCCTTCTTGAAATCAAACTGCGCCACTTGCATCAGCAAATACGGATTGGCATCAATATGGTGCATGGCCAACGCAGCATCTTTATACGCCAGCCAGATTTTCTCATACGTCATCGAACTGAGTGCTTTACCCCAGTGGTTGGCCAGCACCGCGACCTCAAGCTTGCCGCGAATGGCCGTGGCAATTTTTTGGATCGTCGCCGGCCCGATCCCCGGAATCCGCGCATCCTTAATCGTGGCCTTTGAAAAAGTCGCCAAAATCGGCTCGTCGTCGGCAAAGGCTTCATGCAAGCGGCGTAAAACCGTGGGCTGGTGCACGAGCAATGTTTCAAGCAATTGCCACTGGCGGCGGGGCTCTTTCGGTAACCCAAAATGCAGCCGCGCTACTTTATAAGACGGTTTCCGATAGCGCAGTGAATCTGCATCATCATAGACCAAATCAGCAGTGATAATGGCGCGCCGATTGTAATAGCCCATATCGCCGGTCACCGTGGCTTCTTGCGTGAGCGTCATTTTGAGCGCAGGATTCGGGCTCAAAATCCGCACCGCGTAAACTTTATAATCGCTGCTATCACTGTTGAACAACAACTTAATAATCTGCAGGTCAACATTTTCATAAACCTGAGTCTGTGGCACCGCACACCAACCTCCTCTCTAATATATTTCGCGTTATCGGTCACAACTGCATCCGTAATTTTGTCGTCTCATGGGTGGCAGCCCGATCAAGCTTGGTGGCAACCCGAAACCGAAAATCCGCTGGCAAGCTCTGAAGTTGCTGCTGCGCCCATTGTTGGATGAACGTTGGCTGATGCCGCGGCTGATAAAACGTCAAATCGCGACGGTGCGTACTATACACAACCACATCTCCCCGCTTGTGACGCGCAGCCCATTGCAAACCCGCCACCAGCGCGATGAGGCCCGCAGATGGTACATAGAATTTTTGCGCTGGTTTGTAATCATCAGGCGTGAGTTCCGCGTTTGCCGGGGCATCTGCATACGCCAGTTCCTTGATCGCGTCATCCAAAAATTCGGTCTGCCGCAACAACAACTGATCACTTGCATCCGTAATCTTAAGGCCGAACCGGTTGCCATTTAAATCATTCAGCCACGCCAAATAGACCTTCGTTTGCGGCTCAAAATCAGCATGGTCAGCATCGTGCTGTAAGTTAGCCATGCCGCGGTGGAGCAAGACGCCTTTCGTGGTGGTGCCATTTGGTAAGCGAATCTCCGGTTGGCGCTCAGCAGCAGCCGGCTGTGAATTTGTATGATTGGTTTCCATTATATGCCTCACTTCTATTCGTAAGCTTACCCGGTGCAGGCAGTGACTGCAAACCGCCCTCAAAACGGTTGTGCCTATTGCCAAAAAGGTTGCAGCTCACAGTTTGTGAAAAATTTATCACTTTTCAATTTGAATCGCTATCTAAAACCAATTAATCGCAGTAAATCTGCTGTATACCAGTTTTCAAGGGCTTGAGACAACGCGTCAAAGGCAAGCCGCTCGTCTTATCATCAGGCAGCCTAAAAATTTGAGCATGTCAACCAGAACTGATTAGTATTTTCATATAATCGCGCCATTGCCTAGTCTAACAATGAAAGTCTCAAAATTTGACAGTTTTTTTCCTAAAACTGAGACAAAAAGCTCTTTTTGGACAAGCCGGCAAATTGCTCGTAAAGATTAATTTACCAAAAAGGTTTACAAATCAACCTTTTCTGCTCGTTTGTGAATTCGCCAAATCAATTTTCTTTGTTTCCCAAATTATCTGGCTACAATTAAAGGTGTTCCAAAATTGTTTCGTACTTGGCATAAAGCGCTTGTCGACATAAAGGCTTGTAACTGCAAGTTTTGCCGACTCACGCTCATCTTAACGCGTTCGCCAGCCCAGAAGCCTGCGTGTAAGTACCTTGGTCGCAATGGCCAAAGTCCGGCCATCACGCCCAAGGCCACTTACACTCCGGTTTCTGATCGGGCTGGCTCACGCTCACTTTAAGTCTGGGGGGACTTTTTATGTCAAAGAAATACTGGATCGGCAGTGTGGCTTTTGCCGGACTGCTTGTTGGGAGTTTTTCAGCTGGTTCACTGGTTTTGGCAGCTGATGAGGATAGTGGGTCAACCAATACATCTGTGACCGTCACGCCGGGTTCCATTGGACTTTCGGCGCCGAATAGTTTGACGTTTCCAAGTCTCAGTGTTGAATCCATTGTGAAAGGCGATCTGAACGAAAACGTCAATACTTCGGATAGTTCCATTTTGACCGTCAGCGATTTTCGTGGCACTGGCAGCGGTTATAGCGTCACTGCCAAAGCTTCACCGATTGCGACCAGTAGTGGTGCGGAGTTGAAGGGTGCGGTCATCAAACTAGCACCGGATACAGCTTCTACAGCTAATAGTGTGGCGCCGGATTGGAGCAAACCAGTCGCATTAACCACCACCGACCAACAACTCTTTGCAACCACGACCACTTTGGATGGCGCTGGTATTAGCAGCTATGACCTCAACAAGACCACATTAGCGGTACCGCAAGATAATACTGTTAAGGCCGGAAGTTACAGCGGCGTTATTACCTTTACGCTCACGCCGGGTCAGCCGGCTCAAGCTGCGACCGCCAACCCAAATCCGTCTTAGCACGGAAAAATAATTAACCTTAGATTGCGACACCACATCACCCCCGATGATCAAACCGGGACAGAAAGGAGGTGATCGCCGGCAATCGCAGTAAACACAACAAACTGTCTCAAGCGTTGGCGGATTCTGATCACATCCGACCAGCTGCTTGCAAGACCAAAACCAGCCGATCTGATAGTACAGGTATCGGGTAAATTTCCACCACGTTCCTAGTCAACAATATCAGCTTTGGGGAGCTGCATGTTGGCTAAGAATAAAGTTAATGATGTAGCTTAAAGGCGACCTATCGCCATCATCCGTGGCAGCCAAGTTGCGACATGTCTGATCGTACTGTCGTCAACAGAGCTTGGTCTGTGCACGCCTGAGACGCACATAGTCGATTAACGATCAAATCGGAAACGATCATAGGCTAGTCGCGTCAAGTATCAAAGAAACCGCCGATAACAAGTCGGCGGTTTTTTTCTAACCTTTTTGACGCTCACGCAATTAACGCTGCACCATGGCCAAACGATCCCGGCAGCTGAACTTGCGCCGAGGCAAATTTGGCGGCGTGGCTTAACGACTCGGAAACTTTCGCGTCTAGCGTTGGCTTTTGCGACGAATAAAGTGTGGCGGCAAAGCACGTGATATACGCATCCCCTGCGCCCAACGCATCCACTGCCTTAACGCCTAGCGCCTGCTGCCAAGACATCATGTCAGCCACCAACGCCGCCGACCCGCGAAGCCCGCGCGAGCAAACCACCCGCTGGCAACCAGCCGCGGCCACACGCCGACACAACGCCTCCACATCATCATCCGACTTGGCCTTCCCCGACAAATACGCCAAATCAATCTGTGGGGCAATCTTTTTGAAAATACGATCATCGTCAATCGTTGAAAAATCGTAAATCGTCGGTGCCGTGATTGCGGATAAAAAGGCATCCGCGCCACTTTCATTATTAAGGTAAACGAGATCAAACGTATTAATGTAAGCAATATCGTCGCGGCTCAGTTGAAGTTCCTGAACCGGCTCGCCAACGGTTTGATGCCGCTTGCCTGTGGTGATCTTCATCGTGGTAAAAGCGTTAGGACCGTCATACTGTAACGAATGGCTAAGGTCAACGCCAAGCTCAATCAATGTCCGCCGCGCAAAATCACCGCGTGCGTCATTGCCAAACGTCCCAAGATAAGCTGCATCCAAGCCCATCATGGTCGCAAAAGCCGCGGTATTCGCAGCATGGCCGCCAAGAAACATTTTCTTGTCAGCCGGATAAAGGTCAACAACATTGTCTCCGATCGCGATGATTTTCAAGTGCCGTTCCTTCTTTCCATCATGAAGCTTCACCAGGGTGTCAGTGGTAACCAAACAGACTACAATCACCAATTCAAGTTTACCACAGGTGTGCAAGCGAAAACCTGGTACGCTGTCCGTTTCAAGTCGCGCCCGCATCATGACAGACTTGTATAAAAAAGGAACGATATCCCTCCGTTTGTTTGGAAATACCGTTCCTCTTTAACTTGCAACGATCACGATTTGTCTAGGCTTTAACTAGCACTTCTTACCGTGTCCGCCGGTAGCCGCTCAAAAGATAGGTGGCGGCGCTGGCGACAACTAGGAGCAGTCCTAAGATGCCAGTTGCCCAGTTATTTTCACCGGTTGCAGGGAGTTGATGCGCCTTCTTCTTACTTTCAGATGCCGAAGTACGACTGTTGGTTGTGGCATCTGCAACTGATTGATTATTGCTATCAACTGAGGCACCTGAACTTGAGGCGACTGAAGATTGACTTGGCTCAATAACTTTACTGGAAGGCTGGCTGCTGGCGGTAGTACTACTGCTTGAAACGTGGCTGCTAGTGGTGGCGTGGCTGCTGCCCGTGTCACTGCTTGAGCTGCCAGCAGATGGTTGACTGCCACTTTCCGAGCCGCCTGAAGTGGTTTTATGCTTGTGCGCTGTGAAAGTGGCCTGATCAACCACACTGCCATCCGGGTGCCGCACTAACAAAGACATCTTATCACCGGTCACATGCAGTGTCAGGTAAACTTTTTCATCCTTGTCTTTTTGAACGACTTGCCATACAGCGGGCTGGGTTGGTTGAATCTCATAAGTCTTATCGCCGGTGTGGCCGGTGGCGATGTAGACCGTGCCGTTTTTGGCTTGCTTGTGATTAATCAGCGGATAGGTGCGGCCATAGGAGTGATCGTGGCCGTTGAAGACGAGATCAATTCCGAGTTCGTCACAAACTGGTGCCAGCATATCATGGAACATTAATGATTGCGCATCGGCTGGGTTCTTGTTGTAAACCGGCTGATGGGTGAGCACGATTTTCCATGTCTTCTTGGTCGCCTGCATGTCTTGTTTCAGCCAAGTCATTTCGGCTTTCATTGTCTGCTCGTTATCTGTCCAGCCAATCACTGCGATATGCATATTGCCATAATCCACCGAATACGTCCCTAACTTGTTAGCAGCCGGGCCATTGGTATTTGGCACGCCAAGCATCTCCGCTGACTTGGAACCATCATCACCCATGTACTCGTGGTTGCCAAGCACATGAATCATGTCCAGCGAATCAAACGCGGGATGCTGATTAAACATTTCCGCAGTTTTATCGGCTTCGGAAAAGACGCTCTGATCATCGTTAAAATCACCGACATGAATCGCAAAGTCGCTGGTTGGCTGGGCCTTTTCAATGCTGCTCAACACCGTACTGAAATCGTCTAAGCCAGTATCATCGGAAACTTGAGTATCGCCGAAAACATTGAATGTGTAATCACTGCCGCCGTGGAGTGTGGTGAACGTGCGCGGCGCTGACCAATTGGTACCGTCCCCGACCCGATAAACGTAAGTCGTGCCCGATTTCAGCCCTGTGACAGTGGCTGTGTTAAGTCGGACCGCGCTGCTATCGGCAGAATAAGTGGCAACATTAGCACGCCCTGTTGCCGTCTTAAACGCTGTGGCTCCTTGGTCTTTGTACGCGGATTGCGTTGCGACTTGCAACAGTGCCTTGCCCGTTCCTGCCACCGGACTGCTCATCCAAGTGATCGTCTTGGCATGTTCCGGATCCTGGGTGGCACCAGCTAAAAGATTCGTCGGCGCGGCAGTTTTCTGGGCGGTGTAATTCTGCGTAGCGACTGGAAAGCTGTAACCGTCCTTGTGTGCTTGCAAAGTGAACTTGCCAACCTGTTGTGTCAGCGCTTGGGTCGTCAGCTGCCCCGCATGATCGGTGGTCCCAAGCTCAGTTGTTTTGCCATCCGCGTTCGTAGCCGTAATCGTTGCTGCGGAAATGGCTTTATGCTGAGCATCCGTAACTTTAAGTGTGGCGGGTTGGCCGATAATCAAATTCGGTGCCGTGAGTTGATAGGCCGCGGTAATGCCAACTTTAACTTGCGGCGTACTGAAGGTACCAGTGACGTCACTGGCAGATCGAGACGTCACTTCTCCTTGCGTTAGCGCATAGGTCAAGGCTTTGTCCGCGGTAGTACTGGCTGGAACCGTCACCGTAATCCGCGCTAGATCGGTTTGCTCGATTTTGGTCAGTTTCAACGTCAACATGCCAGTGTTTGCGTCGTACTGGTAGCTCCCCGTGTTCTCACCAAAATCAACTGTCTTCACGGGAAAACCGACTGGCAACGCAATGGTGCTTGTCAGTGACTTTGCCTGCGTTGACTTCTCCGCTTTAAACGCCAACTGATACGTCCCGCCTAATTTCGCCGTTTTCGTCAAGCCGGTTAACGAAAAGCCATTCTGATCACCGGTCGCTACTTTGAAGTCCGTTTCACGATCAGTTTCATTGCCGAATTTGTCTTGTACACTGACTTTGACGTGATGCGTGCCATCGCGCCACTTGTAACCAGCCAGCGTGAATGTTCCATCTTTGTCGATCGAGTAGTGGCCTTTAGCGTTCGTGTACTCGGTGCCATCCACCCAAATACGGGCTTTGGTCCAATCAACTCCGGTAGCATGCGGATCGCTGGTATCATCATGCACCGCGGTGGTAATGCTGACTTGCACATTTTTATAAGTCTGGTTGGCAACGTTGATGCTGCTGATAATCGGCGCCTTCAAATCGTCTACATTCGTGCCATATACCGCCCGGACATTATCGATGTATAAGCTGCCTTTAGTCATCGGCCCGCCATCTGTCTGACCGGACTTCAGTGACATCATTCGAATCATTTGCTTTGGAAAAGTCGTGAACGGCCCTTGATAACCGGCAGGAATCGGCGCTTCGACATACTTCCAGCCGGTCCAATCAATCCCCGTATCCTGTGGGGTCAAATCAATTGGCTTGGCCGTCCCGGTGGAATCAGTCACAAACATCCGCAACCAGTATCCTTTTGCTTCTGGTGTCGCATAAATCCACATACCAATTCCTGTGGGCATCCCCGGAATCGTTTTACTTGTCGCTGGGCCGGCATAAACGCCAAGGGTCGCACTCTTGGTTCCATTTGTGAAATCGTAATCCAGTTTTAGCGCGTGCTGCCCAAAGCGAACCTCACCATCCGTGGCTGAACTTAAGCCAATGTTGGAGACCTCGCCACGTCCGGCAGTTGAAGGTGCCCAGTCATCTAAACCGGATTCGAAGTCGTAGAGAACTTGGGGTAACTGGCCTACTTTTATGTTAATGCTGGCCTTTAAAGTCGTACCTTTGAATTTTGCGACAATACGGCCACTAGCGATTTGTTGACTCGCTTGTAACTGATCATCCTTCGTCAAAATACCAAGGTTGCTTGGTACTTGCCAGTCAAGATCGGCGTTTTTCAACGTGACAGCACGACCTTGATAAGTTGCATTCAACCCTAACGCTTGCGTTGCGCCTTGCTTAACGCTTAATTCTGATTGTGAAAAGCTGAGTTTATCAGGTACAGCGATGGTCACTGTTGCCGATCCCAATACTTTTCCATTAGCCACCAGTTGCGCTGTGACATCACCGGTTTTGCCATTGGATTGAAAGACACCAGTGTTTGCGTCAATGGTTCCCAGCCTAGAATCTGTTAATTGCCAGGTTAAGCCACTGGCGGGTAGAGAAGCCGAACTTCCCGAGGCATCAACCCCTTTTGCCTTGAAGTTAACGGTACTGTTAGGAGCGTAAACCGCATCGTCAGGTGTCACTTGGGCTGAAGCAAGTTTGTGATCAGGTGCAGTCTTTGAAACAACCAGCCAAGTATTCGCGACTGCCCGCTCATTGCCATCGGATGGTTGGTTTTGCACCGCCAATTGCGTGTCGCCAGGTTGCCGAGTCACAAAGGTAGACGAACCGCCGCCATCAAGATTTAACGCGGTAACCGCACCCCGCTCAATCATTAATTTAGCTAGATCGGTCATGGAAAGCCCACTGGATATAGGTGCCTGCCGTCCATCAATCACAACGAAGAAGACTGTTCCGTCAGCTTTAATGCCAACTGCTGTCCGTGGTTCATTGTCGCTGCCAATCGCCGTTGTATCATTCACCTTACCGTTAGCAACCAAAATATTTCGGCCGCCAAGTGCTTGCTGAAGCTCCCCTTTAACCTGCTGATACGTCTGGGCGTTACCAATAATCGGAGTGCCATCTTTTTTAACCCCGAAAAATGTCTCGCTCGCACTTGTAGCTGCGTGCAATTCTGTACCATTCTTCACCACATTACCAATCGGAGTGCCATCAGTCATTTTGAAAAAGTCGGCATTCACAGCCGCGACCACTTGCTGCCCATGCTTAATGGCAGCATTTGCTTGGTCACGAACCGTCTGCAAACCAGTTGCTGTGCCATCATTCGGCGTCCCGGCAACCAGCTGTGTATTCGGATTCTTGGGATCAAGTGCAACCGAGTAATACTTATTCTGCACGCCATTTTGATTTAAATATGTAAGCTTTTGTTCGGTAATTCCTGGCGCTAATGTTGCTTGCTGCTGACCGATAATCGACTTGATCACCGGATTTGTTACATCAGCCTGTGTGTTGGCAATCGCGGAAGTCGTCCCGCTGGCAGTAGTGGTGCTACTAGCCTTCTTTGCTGTGTCAGCGGCTTCTTGACTAGTGTTCGTTTGCACTTTGGCATCAGTTGAATTCGCCGCACTCGATGCCGTGGCAGAACTCGATTTTTGGGAGGCCGTCGCAGCAGTGCTCGAGACCACCGGCGTATCCGTTGCCGTCACCGCAACCACCGGCGCCGCAACCTCGCCACCCATCAAAGCGGCCATCAACAGCAGGCTGCCAATCACCGTCCATCTTTTCCTAACCATCCGTCATCCTCCTACGCGTAAAATATGATTGTTATCGTTGTATATCAGTTTATTTATACCTAAAGGATGTAAAGAGGTTGTGGTGGTTTTGAAAAGGTTGGGTATTGGTTGTGTAAAGGACGTTTTAGTTTAGGCTAATTAAAAAAGTTCTCCCATCGGTGCAACGATCACGCGCACAATGGGGGAACATCTTTAAGGATAGGTTTTCAATCAGTCATCATTTAGCCAAATTACCCACAACCTTAATCTTCACTCGATTGGCATTCTCCGGATGATAAGCCAACGGGACCTCATCGACTTCCACGACTTCAATTGTATTTTCATCAGCACCGGATTCAATCGCCGCTTCAATCGCTTTTTTCTTGGCATCTGCCATTGCCTGATCACGCGGGATTTGGTTGTAAGGATAGATGCGACCATATTCACCGGAAACTTGACTAATGGACGCACCGATCGCATTGGCCACGCCGCCGAGGGGATCACGTACCAGTTTGCCAACGCCTTCCAGATGATGTGGGGCAATGATCGCGCCGCCGCCGACTAGCACAACGGTCGCTGGCTCGGGGCTGGTTTTCATTTTGTCAATGGCAACCGCGATCATTTGGCCGATGGTGGTCATTGCGGCCTGGGCAAATTTTAGCGGAATTTGTTTGACCAGTTCGGGATTGCCGACATCGGACAGACCGAGGCGCACAGCCACATCTGTCGCGGTTACGATATTACCGCCAAACGTCAGCGCTTTTTCGGTAATCTGATAGCCGACTGAATCCGGACCGACTGTGACGCTGCCATCGCGCTGCTGCCGGACGATCGAACCCCCACCTAACCCTATCGACATGATGTCAGGCATCCGAAAGTTTGTCGCCACACCGCCCACGGTCACGGCAATCGAAGACTCACGCGGAAAGCCAGCTTGCAACACCCCGAGATCCGTTGTTGTTCCGCCGATATCTACCACGATCGCGTTTTTAAGATGCGAGAGATAGGCAGCACCGCGAATGCTGTTGGTTGGACCCGAGCCTATGGTTAGAATTGGAAAATGCCGCGCATAGCTTGCTGTCATCAAGGTCCCGTCATTTTGGGTTAAGTACAGTGATGCATGTTTAATACCGGATTCAGCCAACGCGCGCTCGAAGCCATCAACGGTATTTTCAATTACGCGAAACAAACCGGCATTTAAAATCGCGGCATTTTCGCGTTCGATTAAGCCCAAGGAGCCGACTTCATGCGACATGGTAACCGGAAAAGTATCACCATAAGCCGCATGCACCAAATCCGCCGCTTGTTGTTCCTGGTCAACCCGCAACGCCGCAAAGACACCGATAATCGCAATGGCGTCAACCTCACCACGCCATTTTGCCAATACGGCGTTGATTTCGTCAGGGTCCAATTCGTTTAAGATCTGCCCATCATATTCATAGCCACCCTTGACAACGGCATATTTTCCAGACAACTTGGCAACTAAATCTTCCGGCCATGCAGTGTACGGTGGAATGGCTTCCGTTGCGGGATACGCCAACCGCAACACCCCAACGCGCGCAATGTGCTTGCGTTCCACGATGGCGTTGGTGATTTGAGTCGTCCCCAACATGGCTTTATTAATTTGATCCAAGTCTAGCTGCTGATCCGCCAAAACCGCTTGGATCGCGTTCGTAATGCCAGTTTGAATATCCTTAGTTGTGTGCCGTTTAACTGAATTGATGACATGTTGCTGATCATCCAAAATGATGGCATCGGTATTGGTGCCGCCGACGTCAATTCCTAATCGATACATGGAAATCCCCCTATTTGTGAGTGTTCAAGTCAGTACGGAAAAAGATACTTATCCGCCGCTCATTAAAGCCTCAGTCCGCCTTGGCCACCAAGTCTTCTACTGGCTGATAATCATAATCAAAGCCAAAATACCGCGGCCCTGCCGTTTGAATACCAGCTTTGGTCCGCCAACGCGCATCAGCAGGAGTGGCTAAGACTTTGACCCGCTTGCCATACTTAATCACTTCAGTCGTCACCGGCAAAAGCGTATCGGCATCCACAATTTCAATCAAATCCGGTGTCATCACAATCGGCTGATCATTACGCAACGCCAGCAGGTTTTCATTTTGAATTAAAACGCTAAGATGTTGATCCTGAAAGTCGTTGAAGCCATCAATTTTGATGTCACCAACGTTAAAACCACGTTCAGTCCGGCGAACCACATCAATGACTTTGCCTTCAAAAATCAAATGACCACTCGTCACTTCAAGAATTTCCGCCAAGGCCTTCGCAGGATTCAGGTGGGCATCGCGAATTCGCAAGCCTACTTGTTCGCACAAGGTGACAATGCCGCGAATACCATTTTGCTTAATCTGCTTGCCGTTCGAAGGATACAACGCTACTGTTGCGCTACCACCCATTTCTACGGTTTGTACACGGGCCAATCGCTCAGCCCACTTGGCACTGATCGTTTTAATCACGCCGGCATTGCCTTTTTCATCCGTAATGACCATCGGCGTTGCTGCCACGCCGCCTAAGTAAAACGTCACCATCTGCAACTCCGGAAACGCACGGCCCATCCCGTCGCAATCTACTAGTGGAATTCCTAGCGATGCGGCCAGCGCAATCGGCACCATCGAATTCACCCCGCCGGCCTCCATGGGAAAAGTCCCTACAAACTCATGACCGGTGTACTGGCTTAACATTTTAAAAACCCGCTCAAATTCATCACCCTTAGGAATCTTCTCCATCATGACCGCGGGCGCACCCATAATCGCTGCTGGGCAAAAATAATCGTCATCGTTAATTTCTGAAACATCAAGCAACTTCACCGGTCCGTGCTTTTTAATCGCATCAAGGGCCATCAATTTACCCAAGAACGGATTGCCCCCACCGCCAGCACCGAAAAAAGCCGCGCCGGTCGCTATATTTTCAATGGATTCCTGATCTAAAAGTCGCATATTGTTCTCCTTTAAAACTTATCTTCAGTTCGCTAAGTCATACGAGTCGCGCACCAACACTGGGCGAAACAGCCGCAAGTACATTCTTTTGACATCACCGTGGCCACTGTTAGGCTGCTAATTCAACTCTGATGCCTTGTCCCACTCTGGATGTATTTTTGCGCCTGCATAATACAGGACAAACGCAAGAATAATCCCGAGCACCGGAATGTTTGGGATCACCGGCCACAGCACGGGCAGTACACCAACCACCGCGCCCAACGCCCATGCGGTCAAGCCGAGCCAGTTCACTCCGGCAACCGGCTGCCAGCTATGCAACTCGCCACGATGAATCACCCAATAAGACGCTGCCATCACTCCGGCAACTGGTGGAATCATCGCTGAAAAGATCGTCATGACTGGTTCAAAATAATTTAAAATCCCCAGAATCGACAAAATCGTGCCGCCAACGCCCACCAAGAATAGTGTCAATTTGCGATACTTCTCCGGGATGTTGAAAATGTTTGCCACTGCAATCCCGCCAGAATAAGCATTCACAACGTTCACTTTCCACGTGCCAAGAATAAGCGCCAGACCACCAATAACCGGCGAACCGATTTTCATAAACAAACTACTAATATCCGTCGACTTAAACGCAATCGTCAAAATCGCCCCAACCGCAATCATCAGGACACCAGCAGGAATGACGCCAAAAATAGCAGCTTTAACCACATCACTGCGCTTTTTGGAAAACTGCGCATAATCACCGACAATGACGCCGGCCATCGCAAACGACCCCACTGTAGATGAAAAGCCATTCACAAACGACAAGCTACCACTAGGATGATAAGCCGCAATTGTTGCCGCCGCGTCCTGCTTGGCAAATGCGAACCACAAACCATATAAAATGACAATCACCAGATACGGGACAGCAACATACGCCAATAGCCGAATCAACTTCACGCCATACATCGCAGTCACCACCATCAGCAACCCCGTCAGCAATGAAGCCAACCACGCCGGAATGGGCAAGCCAACATACTTCAGCAAATTCGCCACGGCCAAACCGCCAACGTTCGTCTGAATCCCAAACCAGCCCAACGCCGCAATCGCGATAATAATCGAAATCACCTTCGACGACCCAACCTTACCAAATACCTGCTGGGCAACCACTACTGCAGGCTTACCTTGATCCACACTCTGCATCCCTTGAGAAATCATCATCAAGACAATAAAGCCGTATCCCGCCAATCCCGTCAAAATTGCAACCGGAAGCGACATCCCAGAAACCAAACTCCCGCCTAAAATTAAGCTAGGAATGGACACCAAGGCACCACATAAAATCATTGCTAAGCCGAACCATGTTTGATCGCGTTTGTTTTCTTCCATACTGGGCACCTCACATATTTTTTTAATAATTGCAGACATTTTGGCCGAATTCGATGGTTAAGGATCTAACTCGACCGGAATGTAATGGTTTGATTATAAAATTATGAGACTGAAAGTCAACAGTTTCATTTACTTTTTATAAAATTCCGGTTTGGGAATATTCGCGCATCATTTATGACAAGTAGTTAACTGGCAACGCTATTATTAAATCCCATGTCTTCGGTTTATGTTCGCCAAATCGCCAATAACTCGTGCCGAAAAGTTTTCAAATCTTACATGGTCCTACCAAAAAAGAACCATCCACTTGGCACACTTGCACCAGCAGACGGTTCTATTCCAACTAAAATATTTTTTCGCGCATCTTAAACTTTGAACGGTCCAATCTCTGAAGTCAGACAACCAAACTATTTTACCCATTCAAATACCTGCACACGTCCCAGGTCTCATCCCACTATCTGCCGAATCGCCAAAAGCACCAACCCCGCCGCCGTGACGGTCATGACAACATTAAGCACCTTAGACGTTATACGCCGCTCGCGTTCATCCATATCCTCAATCATACTCAAACTATAGTCATTGTAAGGCCTGGCATCCCAATAACCCACATAATAACTCAACAGCCGCTTCTCACGATTAGTCAGCGGCTCACCATCATCACGAAGCAACAACTGATCGTCAAACAACGCGTACACGTCATCGTTCAACATCGCCGCCTTCCGATCCCGCCGTGCCTGCTCCTCGACCCACGCGTACAACCGTCGAAACCGCGCCAATTCCCGCTCATCCTCATCATTCACCGGCATCCACGCCACCAGCTTCCGGTGAAAGATCGCCATCACATCATCAAAATGCTTACGCTGATATCGATTGCCAAGGCTTAAATAACGATTCTGTTCGTTCAGATATTTTGTCTGCCACGTCTGATAAATGAAAAAGGCAAACAACCACAGCGTCATCAACGCATTAATAAAATTGCCTAGATTCCAAGCCGTCAACAACTTCTCCAAACTGCCAATCACCCAAAAAGTAAGAATCATCAAGCTGACAAACAATGATAACAACTGTTTCTGCCGCAGTTGAGGATTCCGCTGCATCTCGGCATAAATCGTCTGCCGATGCTTCAGATACATGACAAAATAGTCCAGAAAGTCTAACGAGCGAACTTAACGGTAAACTTTGACAATGTAAAAAAGCAGGATGACCAGTGAAACCATGTTGATCACGCGATTGATGGTGTCGATTAGGGACATTGAATGCTCCTTTCAGGTTGTTGGCGATTGGCCTCGGCTCAGTTCATCGTCAATGAATAAAGCCAATATCTATATCAAAAATATTCATCTAAAAATTCACTGTCCCAAATAAACCTCACTGAGTTCCGTATCATCAAAAATTCCGGATCACTTGAATAATGATGCTACTCCAGCCAATTACTACGTTCAGCCAACCCCCAGAGCTTTAAACGCTGCATCCTTCACAGAATTGTAAAAGATTAGATTAAATGAACTCATGAGATCAGTCGGCACACTACTGATGTCACTAGCTGCAGCAGCTGGTAGCAAAACTCGCTTAGCACCACTGTCTAAAGCTACTTGCAGGGTGTCTGCCAAGTCATCAATCCGCGAAATTGTTCCACCGATCGTGAAGTCTCCTAGAATAACAAGTCTATCAAGTGTTGGTTTCCCTAAAGCGATAGAAACAAGTGCAATCAATGTTGCTAGCGAAATGTGACTAGAAGGTGCTGAATTATTTAGATTCGTCGCACTGACAAAGAAATCCCGAGCATCAGCATTAATTCTTTGGTCAATTGATTTGTAATTGGCTTCAAGATAATTAAAGGCAGTATTCATGGCTTCTTTAGCTTTTGTACTAGAGCCAACACCTGAGCGATTTAGCCTTCCAAGTCCCGGTACCGCCTGCGTTTCTAGTTTAATTAAGCTTAATCGCTTGCTGTCATCGTAGGCCACTGTATAAACATGCCCCGGATTCTCCTGCCCTTCCGGAATGAGTGAACTTGATCCTGACTCAGGAACGGAAACATACTTCTCCTCAAACGTTACTTTATCGATATATGAAAAGTTGACATCGTAGAATTCCATGCCACCAATTCGTTTCAGTTGCTCTTTGACACGTCTTCGCATCTCCATCGCAAATTCAAGAATTTTGGCAACATCATCTTTTGTAAAGACGCCATCAGGAAATAAAAGCTTCACTAGTCCCGAAACCGTCTTACGAACAGCGATAACATCACGTTGGTTTAACTGTTTTCCAAATGAAAAGTATTCGTCAATGGCATCAGCATATGAAATCTTCCGTAACTCACGCATAACCTCTGCAAAGTAATCTGTGATGAAACCAAAGCCTTTTGTGAAGAACTCCGGACGATACTTTGGAATTTCCCAGCCAGGTAAGTAATTATGGATTCGATCAAGAAAAGCAGTATCGTTGCCCATCATCTCTGGAAATGGTTCAAACAGATTTGATGTTCGCAGCAAAACATCAACACTTTGATTGATATTCCCCACAAAGACCATACCCGCAGAAGCCTGAATTTCGTTTCTTCCTCTGGCAAATGATCCAGAAGCCATATAGTCTTTCATGATCTGGACGCCATCTTTATCTTTGAAGTGAATTCCTGCCACTTCATCGAATGCAACGACATCCCACATACCGACCAAGCCGACTTCCCGACGCGACATATTGTAAAACAGATTTGCAACTGTCGTTTGTCCGCCTGATACAAGAATGGAATCCGGAGAGAGTTCTTTGTAAACGTGTGACTTACCAGTTCCACGAGGTCCTAACTCAACAAAGTTATAATTATTTTCCACAAACGGAATTAAACGTGACAATAACAGCCATTTCTCGCGTTCTGTGAACTGAGTCGGTTCCATGCCAGTTGTTCGCAACAAAACGTCCAACCATTCATCAGTGGTAAAAGCTTTCCTTCCCGCATAAACTTCTTTCATATCCACAAACGGTACTTGAATTGGGTTCAACTTCTGAATTGAAAAATGATCGAGACTTTCATGATCATAGCTAACGCGCACAATTGACCATATACCGCCGATTAACAGACGTTCGTAATCTTGTACATAGCGTTCATCAACAGGCACACCGGTTAATCCCAGATTGCTGAAACTAGCCTCATAACGATCCTCTCCTTCATTCAAACGGACGGTGAGTTTATCAATGACTGTATACGCGCCATCTTCTCGAATCTTTGACTTAACCTTCTCGGCTTCATCAGGGCGAACATAATTATGCGCTAAGGTCTTCTTAACATTTTCAACGCCGCGCTCGATCGTCTCCTCATCTGAACTATTAGCGAATTGACCAAGCAAAAACTCGAGAACGTAGGTTGGCACATTAGCCCCTTCCTTAATTCTCTGAGTCAAGTCCTTTCGTACGAATCGTCCGGGAAAGTTTTGTTCCAACTTGACCAACACTTCATCATTCTTTACGGAATTAGCTTGCGTGTCATCAGATGTCAAAGTCAAAACCTCCCCCTACAGTGAGATCCATTTGATAGTCGATTGAAGTTGTTGTATTCGCCTCAACGTTTTGAATGATTAGCTGATAGTGACCAGCACGATCAAAGTCTTGATCAATAAGCGGGATATGTTTGCGAATCAGCCGATCATTGACATTGACGGACGTACTATCTGCTTGGACAACTTGTTCACCGGAAATGCGCCGCCCACTCCCATCTACAAAGTACAGAGCATAAGTAGCTGGCCGATGTGTCTCATCAACAGGATCATTTTGCAGCATGTTAACGATAACCTCATGACTCGTAATACGGCGAGTGGAATCCGTAACCGATAACGTGACATAGGTTGCCTGCGATTTTCTACTTTCGGTCAAAACATGCAGCACTGGAACAATCATTTCTTGCGGAGAACAGCCACCGTGGACATAATTTTGACCAGCTCCAGGGACCGAAAAGACATTCGCGTTGCTTGGATAGAAAACCATTCGCTCATCGTCATTGTTCAAGATGTCCCCTAATTTGACACGACCAACACCGATTTCGTCAAAATCCTGTGAACCCATAGCATAACGCAGGTTCTTCTGCTCGAAATCCACCTCAGCTGGCAAACTGATCTTATCCGTTGAATCAAGCAAATGCCGCCGATAAATAAACCCGTGATCGGCCGTTACATAAATATTTCGAATGGAAATATTACGTAACCGGTCAATTGCGCGCGTAAGTTCTTCAATCGCATCATCAACTGCACGAAAAACATTTGCTTCAGATGCGGGCTTATCACCAGTTGCGTCAACAGTATCGTGATAAAAATAAATCACTTTTTGGTTAACGATATATTTTTTCTGATCTGCCAAGCTCATTGAGATAAAATCCTTCAAATGCATGGCCCGACTTTGAGGCTCTAAAGATTGGAGAATCTCTAAGCGTTGTTCTAGATTTACAGCTTTCTTACCATCTACCAATAATTCCTTGTCGCCTTGATATGTCAGTTTCTGGTTAGGCAACAGTGATGGCATGCCAAAGTAAGTGACAGAGGGCAACCCTGTGATCACATAATGCATGCCTGTTGCGAAGACATCGCGTGCATTCAGGCGTTCTTGAAGTTCTTTAGCTGCTTCAAATCGAAAGGCGTCTGAGATGATTACCACAACCCGATCTTTATTAGGCGCTACGATAGAAGAATAGAAGTTTCGCTCAAGGGTTCTTGGCTCAACTGCATTTGGCACATAATCTTGGCACCAATCATGAATCGTTGGAGCAAGGTGGTCATTGTTATACGCAGCTTCGACCTTCTGTGACAATTTCTCAAACACTTCAACTTGCGACGTAGGCAATTGGTCCGAAGCATTCGTATATTTGCGATACGCGGTGTCAATCAAATAACCGTCAGTGATATAGGCATGAATAAGATCATCTAACTTGCCAGTATCGTGAAGTTCGCGTTTCGTCAAAATGCGATGGGCCTGAACGACCATACTATAAGCAAGTTGATTCTCTTCGGCAAAATACATCCTGCACCGTTTTCCAGCAATCTCAGGCAAGCTCATTTGGTCAATCACTTCACCAAGATGGCCTTGCAGAAGCTGCTCAACCAGCCACTGCACAACTTGTTGATCAAACTGAATAAAGGTATCCGTCTTTAAGCGTTCAGAGATCTTCAAGCTCTTGAACAATTGATAGCCATCAAGTTGCTGCCAAACGTCCGTAGCTGTTTTTTTGTAAACCGCTCTGGTATCCCTTCGATTACGCCAATTAAGCATAAAGGATACGACATTATTGATATAACTGACCTCATAGCTTTGAAGACTTGTTGGCAAGTCAAGCTCCATCTGATAATAGGCAAAGTTAATCATCATTGTCGCCAATAGATCTTGTAATTCATGTTTGCCGTGGTAACCATACGCCCGATCGACAAAACTCCAGAAAGTTGGCAACAATTGATATTTGTCGAATCCGTCCAATAATGATGGATTCTTGATAACTTCAATCAAAATGTTTGAAAGCTGTAGATCAGACGTCTTAGCAATTGCGGCCAATTCCACTTGCTCGGGATTTTTGCCATGCTGGTAACGTTGCTTAAATCGCGCAATCCGGGGCTTTGCGCCAAAAAACTTACGCTGGTCTTCAACAAAACTAAGCTCAGTCTCAGGTAAACCAAGCTCATGCAGCAACATAACATTCATGTCTGCTGTAAATTTCTTCGAATATAAAATCATATCAGTCAAGAGATTTTGGTGAATATCGGGTTCGGCAAAGTTAGCATAAACAAGCGCCTTTTCACCAGCTTCTTCAATCTTGATAAGCTTGAGTTTCGTCTGTAGCTGCGTCCGCGCCGCCATCACCACGACTGGCTCATTAAGTTCTTGAGCCAAATCATCAATGTTTTCAGCAAACTCACCATTTTTGTCATACCAAAAGACAAAATGCGTCCCGCTTTTAAACAATTTCTCGATGCCAGTGACGACATCCTTCATCTCTACCTCTGCCATACTTTATCTACTCCTACTTAACACACCGGCTAGCATTCTAGCCTCTAGTATAACTAACAGATAAAGCCGTGGCTATAATCCTATTTTCTTTTTGTTCACTCCAAGCTATTCTGTTGGGGTTATTCGTGATCTTGTGGATGATATTCGTGAAGATGATTTTGATGTCGACAAGGGTGGTCAGGTTGAGATTATTGGGTGGCTGTATCAGTATTACAACATCGAGCCGCACGATAAAGTGGTCAACATCCATGGCGGTCCCATCAAGACAAACGACATTCCAGCAGCCACCCAACTGTTTACGACGGATTGGGTGGTCCGGTACATGGTTGACAATTCGCTAGGCCGTTTATATCTTGAATATTTTCCTGACTCACGAATTAAAGAAGATTTAGCCTTTCTCCTGCCAGGGCATATCGAAAAACGAACTGATGAATTCGACATCACCAAATTAAAGATTTTAGATGATGCAATGGGATCTGGTCATATTCTGGTCTATGCTTTTGATCTGTTAATCAAGATGTACACCGAACAGGGCTATGGTCAACGTGAGGCCGCAAGTGCGATTTTGGCACATAATTTGTATGGCCTAGAAATCGACAAGCGCGCTTATCAACTGGCTTACTTTGCTTTAATGATGAAGGCTCGGCAGTATAGTCGGCGTATCTTAAATCAACCAATTCACCATAATCTGTGTGTGTTCGGAACAGTCGATGATGTGCCAAACGAGGCTTTCGAAAAGATGAAGGCTCCTAAAGAGGTCATTGACGATTTAAAACTGCTTGCCTCGACCTTTAAGCAAGCTAAACTTCTCGGTTCAATTATGCACTTCAACAAACAATTTGATTTTGAACAGCTAAGTAGTGCAGTGGATTCTTTACCGGATTCCACACAACTGGACTTATTCGGTCTTCAATCGTCTAAAGATAGTCTCCACAATATCCTAAAGATCGCGCAAATCCTGCAGACTAAATTTGATGTGGTGGCAACTAATCCACCATATCTAAATCGCATGAATGGTGATCTCAAGAAGTATGTGAAGAAATACTACAAACCCTATTCAGGAGACCTTTTCTCAGTTTTCATTTGGAAGAATATTGAGATGACCACAATAAGTGGGTATGCAGCTTATATGACGCCGTTTGTTTGGATGTTCATTAAAACCTATGAGGGACTTCGAAAAGCCATCCTGAACACGAAGCAGATCTCCAGCTTGATTCAAATGGAATATTCAGCCTTTGAGGAAGCAACAGTTCCTATTAACACCTTTGTTTTGAAAAATAGTTCAGAAGGTGAAGTAGAAGGCACATATCTGAAGCTCTCAGACTTCAAGGGCGGCATGGATGTGCAGAAAAAGTATGTTTTAAAGGCTGTTTCTGATCCATCAGTTGGATATTTATATCGTACTAAACAAACGAACTTTGAAAAGATTCCTGGAAGTCCGATTGCGTATTGGGCTAGTCATGCCATGATTCACGACTTTGAGACTGGTACGCCTCTTGGCAAACTCATTGATCCTAGGCAAGGACTAGCAACATCTGATAATAAGAGATTCATTAGACTATGGTATGAAGTGCTTTTTCAGGATATTGATTTCAATGAAACCTCTACCTCTAAAGCAGCAGTTTCTGGAAATAAATGGTTTCCATTTAACAAAGGAGGGGCATATAGACGGTGGTATGGAAACTATGATTATATTGTTAATTACTTTAATGATGGCGAAGAGATAAAGAAGAATGTGTTAAAAAAATATCCTTATTTAAAAACGCCAGATTTTGTGGTGAAAAACACCCGCTTTTACTTCCGTGAAGCGATTACTTGGTCAGACATTGGCTCCGGAATGTTAAGTGTTCGTTGGCGATCTTCCGGGTCAATTTATGGCAATAAGGGTTCAGGAGCTTTTTCTGATGATAAGGACAATTTGTTCATCTGTATGGGCGTTTTGAATAGTACTGTTGGGAAAAGCTTGTTGGATATTTTAAACCCAACAATCTCCCGTAATGTAGGTGACATCTCAAAAATTCCAATTCTTAGTCCAGCAATTGAGATTACGAGTTCAATAACAAGAATGATTGCACTGACTAAATATGATTGGGACATTGACGAGAAATCTTGGGATTTTCAAGCAAACGTTCTCTTGAAAATCGCTGAGCATCAGAAATCACCTCCAGCAAAATTCTTGACCTTAGTTGAATTTTGTGACAAATATGTGCCAATTCAGTTTAGGAGGTTGATTTTTTATGGTAAGTTATCAAAAACGAGGTAAAGTATGGCAATATGAAATTTCTTACAAAGATCTGGACGGAAAATTCAAAAAGCTGCGCAAGTCAGGGTTCCCACGTAAGTCTGACGCCGAGCTAGCAGCCAGTCAGGTCAAATCAGTTTATCTTGATATAAAGCAATATCGGGCCGGAGCCATTACACTATCTGAATACTTTGAACGCTGGATCCATCTCTACAAAAAGAATTCCGTCACGGCAGTTACCTTTATCAAATATGAAAATACCTTGAGCCATATTAAGCAGCTGTTCGGAGGCATTCTCCTACGTGACCTCACACGTACCCTGTATCAGGAACGACTCAATATCTTCGCACAGAATCATGCTCCTAGGACAGTAGCAGCTTTCCATAAACAAATCCGTGCCGCGTTGTTAGATGCAGTGGACGAACGAATTATTCATCTAGATCCAACACGCAAGGCAATTATCTCCGGCCGTCAGATTTCGGCAACAAAACGTGCACTAGATTATCAAGAGTGGCGCCATCTCATTCAAGGACTGGACACTTCAAACACAGAACAAATGATCATCTACATAGCAGCAGTGACCGGCATGAGATATGCCGAGGTCTTGGGATTAACCAAGTCAGATATTGATCTTACTAGTGGCGAAATTTCGATCAATAAAACTTGGGACTACAAGTATCATACGGGGTTTAAAAAAACAAAAAATACATCGTCAGTTAGATCAGTTGTACTAGACACCGCGTCTATTATGAAACTGGCCCAGTTCTTAAAGCTACATTATCCAGAATCACCCCAAGCCCCTATCTTTGCTTCCAATGGTCATTCTCCAGTCAGCGCCGAGATAAACAAAATATTGACTCAGAAGTTAAAATCACTCCGACTACCACGGATTACTTTCCATGGTCTGCGGCACACGCACGCATCAATCCTTCTTTACCAAGGCGTTAGCGTCCTATCAGTATCAAAACGCTTGGGCCACAGTAACATTACAACAACACAAGCAACTTATTTGCATGTCATCAAGGAATTGGAAACACAAGATAACGAGAAAATCCTATCTATTTTGGGAGCAATTTAATTGGCACATTTCTTGGCACACAAATGGGCGATCAACAGCGATCGCCCATTTGTGTGTTCATTTAAGTGGCGTAAAGATTTTTGTATCCGCCTGTGCCTTTGCGTGATTTACCAAAACACCATCATCTAAGTCAAGATCTATATGCAAATTCGCAACGTGCTGCAATTTTTCATCATACTTTACTAGTTCGTCAAGTTGTTTGGCGATCGTTGTAATCTGCTTTTTGATAGCACTTTTTTGACGAGTTTGCTGTTCATTCGCTTCAAAGCTCTTCAACTGGTCAAGTCGACGCTCGTAAGCTTCTTGCAACGGATGAAGATACTTTGTTCGAATCATCGCCATGGTATTATTGTCATATCGATGAAGGTACATTAAGGCCTTAAAACCACCATTTCGACCCGAATTAAGTTCCCAATAGATTGGCCTCTTCTGATAAGTCGACAAATGGTCTTTCTTAAAGAAATCATCTCGAAGATAGGCACGAATTATCTCTTCAGAACTGCTTCCCCGCTTGCCTATTGCGTTTGCAATGAATTGCATGTTTTCATCAAGATGTTCGGCTCCAAATGTGGTAGACAAGAATTCTTTGAAACAATTTACAACGTCCCGGTTATCTCCAAAATAATCGTCATCAGTTAACACAATGACATTATCTTCGTTTGGAAGAAAGGTCCTGTACTTGCTATTAGCCCAGTCACCACCTGCATAGGCCAGTCCAGGTGTATCAATCGAGTATCTACCAAAAACGCAGCCAACAAAGTACGACATAAGCGCTTTTATATCACGCGACAGATCAGCACGCCTGACAGACACGTCTTTATCCTCTTCTTCAGGACTGAGTTCATCCTGTAACCCGTAAAGATCAATGAAGATTCGGTTTAACTCTTCTTCATTTGCTTTCAGTTGGTTGAAGCGTTTATCAGCCTCTTCTTTCCACTGGTTAAAAGCAGCCTCAACTGTCCAATTTCGATGATGCTCAGCGATATGTTGTAATAAGTATTGACTCTGAAAATTCCACGATGTCTCGAAGCAATTCCAATACGAACGGGTTATATTTATGCAATCTGATGCAAGACCATCAATCTTTTTCTTTGCCTCTTCTGTTACAATTACTGGAAACTTGCTTAGATTACCCACTTGCAAATTTATGGTTGGATTTAACATTTTTAAGACATAGTTGCCAACGACAGAATTCATCACGGCTAACAAATATTTGAAGTCTAAATTTTCATCTTTAAAGAAGGCCGACATGCCAGAGACATCGTGAATGCTCCCTGGCTCACGGTAGCGCATACTAAAGCCACCGCTAGTCACAAGCGACCATGTCAGTGCCTCGCGAAAATAGTAGTTTGTACTTCTTAAGACAGGACGTAAACGGCCATTGGCATTTAAATAATGTTTTAAATCGAAACCATTATTCATCCAATTAACAACATAGTCATAATTTCCATACCATTTTTTGTATGCTCCTCCTTTATTGTAGGGGAACCATTTTTTTGAAGATAAGGTTGCCTCGCGTGAATTTCGCGCATTTCTCATCATTTGGAATGCGCAAACTTCATACCATTTACGAATAAACTTTTCGTTGTTCCCTGTTGTCATGCCATTCCGGGCTTCAACAAAAGTTGACATTGGGATGCCTGTCTGAAAATCCTTAAACAAAGCTTCGCTAGCCCAATACGCAATCGGACTTCCAGGAATCTTTTCAAAGTTCGTTTGTTTAGTACGATTAAATCGATTTCCGGGAATTGGAAGAGACCCAGGAACCTTGCTGGACGCGTCTTGTGTCTTGATTTGGTGATAAGTTCCCACAAAATCGTCTATTTTCTGACCTCTTGCTATCGTAACTGCTGTCCCAAAAGCAATCCCCATCACACCATTTTCCATGTGCATTAGGTTGGAAATTGTATAACTATTTAAAAATTTAGCACGAAATGTTTCAAAACTTTTTAGAAACATCCATGACTGCATTGTGACCATGGCGCAATATCCTTCTGGAGTTAGATGATTATAAAAACGTTCCATAAATGCCGAAAACAAATCTGGCTTGCCTGCTCGGTAGTTCTTGTCAATATAAGCGGATAGGTATTTATTCATTCGCGCAGAACCCATATATGGTGGGTTGGTGACAATTACACTCCACTTTGATTTTAGAATATCTGCTACTTGCTGAACGTTTCTTAGCATTTGGGTTAAGCCATGCAAATAGATAGGCGTTTCGCCCTTAGAAAGGTTGCTCACCATCTGATCCAATGCTTCTTCCTCGGTTTTATTTAAATGCATTAATGAACCTGTTTCTCTTGCATGATGGAAGGTAGAAACGAGTGAGCTTAATTCTGAAAAGCTTGCCTTAGAAACATAATCTTTGGCCAGGGATAATTGCCCCGTACTAGGCAAATTTAAATTGAAAACCTTCAAGTTTGCTGTCACGTCTTGATTTAACGCACGCCTATTGTACTTTCTAAAACACATTATGATGGCAAAATAAGCTAGCTGAAATGCACGCTCATCAATTTCTAAACCATAAAGATTCTTCTGGATAATTGACGTAGCTGCTTCTCTTTGTGAGAAACCTTCTGATTTATAGATGTCCATAAATAATTCATAAGCATAAACCAAAATATGCCCTGAACCCACGGCTGGATCCAAGAAACGAATTTCTTGAACATCCGTTTCTTTTAGACGATTATTAAGATTTTCTATTTTGATGTTCACCTCTTCAGATTGAGGAGCATCAACCATGTAATATTTCCAGCCATATGCCATGGCAATTTTTGATTCATCTCGATCATCGCCACGAGCTTTTAATACTTGAATCCAGTACTTTCCAAGTGAGTTTTGGACCATATATTTAACGATCCAACCCGGTGTGAATATTTGGGTAGCTGAGGCTATTTCCCTTCCGCGGAACTTATGAGATTTAGGAGAAGCAACGGCTGTCTCCTTTGGCTCGGTATTGTAATACTGATACAGCCACCCAATAATCTCAACCTGACCACCCTTGTCGACATCAAAATCATCTTCACGAATATCATCCACAAGATCACGAATAACCCCAACAGAATAGCTTGGAGTGAACAATAATTGCATGAAATCGTCTGTTTTTTCGAAAAGTTCAGGGAGATATTGATTTAGCGCGTTCGCTTGCTTGGTAAACAGAATGACATATGCAGCATCCATGTCGGACGGCTCTTCGGTATCAAGGGCTTTCTGAATGATTGCACGTTCATCAGAGCTATAACCACCTAACTCATCTTCAATGTTAAAAGCTTCGCGCATGATATCAGGTACTTTAAGCTTTGTTTCCGATGACAGCACTCGAACGCCACTCGGGAGGTAATCATTTACTTCCATGAATCGAATGGCAATAATTCGATTAAACCATGTATACGCAACTTCTTCGATGAGGTCTGAAAATGCGTCCCGCCATTCTTCCTGCTTGGCCATTGTTTTAAGCCGAGAAACCAAATCACGGCGACGCTTAATATCTTGGCCACTGATAAATAGCCCCTTATCACCATAATATTCAATCTCATTGGTTGATGCCGCTGATTTCTCCTCAACACCAGTTTCTGTGATACCAAGATTCTCCATCTTTAATCTGATACTTTTAATCAGATCACGTCTAGCTTGAATCGCAAATGTCTTGATTGCCTTTTTATCCATATTGGTTCCTTTCATGACTGTCAAGCTTTATACTAATCGATTTGCAATGTCACAACCGTGTTATCTGACAGTTGAGCCTCAAGTGAGCGCTTAAACTGAGCAGTTAGCTTATCAACATCAGTCGAGGTTGTGATTTTGTAGTCACCCTTGTGAAGAACCTCTTCCAGTTTGACGATCTTCTCTTGTGGTGAAACGACCTTGGGAATCACAGGCTTATCTGGATCCTTATACTTACCGCCAGTGTTGTCCTCATCTGAATGGTCAGGCACTGGTATTAATTGCGCCTTTGCATGGTTAATTCGGTCCGTCAGTTGATCTAATTGCGCACTAGCTTGAGCTGGTTTTGCTACAACCTCATTTAAGGTTGTGGCATCTGTGGCTGCCTCAGAAATAGCTTTAATTCTATTTTCAAAATCATGAGCTAGTTTATCTTTCACGTTCTGATCAGGTATCGCTGATTCTTCAATACGTGTCAAGCCACGTTCACGAAAATCATCAATATCCGCTAAATAACCAGCCGCTGTCTTATCAAAAGCCGCACTAAATAATTCATCAAACTGCTTATTTAATTCGCTGACCTTAACGGCTGTATCACCCTGCAGTTTTTGCAAGCGAAGCAACTTTGCCATCTCATCAACTGTATCTTGTAGTTGATTGTCACTCAAGAAATCACTTGACTCTCGGTAAACGCGTAACGCATTTAGACCCTTGTCCCAGATATCTTGCATTGACTGCGAGTAATAAAAGTCACGAATGCCATCATCAAGAAAATCATCGTTCCAGTCCAGTAAGTCGTCTTTATGTTTACTGATATAATCATAAAACGCACCAGAATCAGACATTTCAGTCATTGGACGGAGTAACTGAAGTCCTTGTTGTAACAACACATGTCCGGGATAATCTTGAGGTTTATCTTCAAAAGTCTTCAAAGTTTGATACTTAGTCACGATTAGTTTTCTTAGTTCTGCGGCCCTCTGTTCATCGTTATCAGCCTCAAACGATTTCTTCCCAAAGACTTCAGAAGCAACTGTCTGCATCGCTTTGATCTTTGAAGGCGCAACTTCTTCTTTAATCTGAAAGGCCAAATTACGAATTGCCTGCTTCTTGGTAAAGAAGCCTGCAATTTCACGCGGCGTCCGTTCGCCACTTAACGGATCTATCACTGTGCCATTGTAAAACATCTTAAGTTTGCTAATAGCGACCAATTTTGCGACGAGCCATTGAATATCTTCATCCGTGTAGCCATATGGAATATCATTAAACTTCGACAAGATGCTTTCCATGGTGATATGCGTATTATTCTGTGACTCGCGCCGCATATAATCCAGAACTGCGTCAACTGCAGCTTGATTGTCTTGCTCGTCAAGCGCCAGGCTGGATATACTTTCGAACAGTTCGCGAATATCCTTCTCAGATTTGGCAACAGTGATGTACTGCAAACTGCGATACGTATTGTCAACTAAGAGCTTCATTGCCTGTTCTAATCGACTATCGAACCCTGCTTCGCCATTAATTAATTGGCCATTTTCATAAATAGCTGCATTATCAAGCGATGCGATCAACTGTTCATGAGCGTGCTGGAACTCTTCATTTTGCTGAGATTGGCGAGCCAACACCATTCCCTGGTAACGTGAATCGCTTGATGCACTGCTGTTAACAACAAATTTCTGAATCCGCAATGCATTTCGAATTTCACCGACAAAGTTTGACGAACGTGGTAAAGCAATCAAAACATCATGATTCCACGCACCAGTCGAAACTTGTAAATAATCGTTTTCGCTTTGAAATTCATCATTCACTGGCGTAATGATGTGCACTGAAAGCTTGTTTCGCTGTGCGCCAAAAATATTGTCCGTTTTCCGATTAAAAGCAAAGACATAGCGACCATTCAGTTTGGGATAAGTTAAACTCGTCGCGATACCCGGCTTGGCATTGAACAAGTAATCCCCAATTTCTTTGGCAACCTCATTGTCATTCACTTCTTGTTTCGAAATTTCGCGTGTAATATCTTGTTCAGCATCAGTCAGGAAGTCATAACCCTTGACTGTTTTTTCAACGTAACCTTGTCCAACTAGAATCTCAAGTGCGTCGCTAACTTTTTTCTTAAGTGCAATTCGATCTGCGTCGACCGAACTAATCATCAAGGTGATCAAATTGTTCAGTGATGCGTTAAAGTCAGTAACATACTTGACCATGAACAACACCTTAAGCAACTGTAGCGCAAAGGGATTCCTCTCATCGTTCGGATTAACGGCCGGATTGTCGTGGGCACGCACCAGTACGATGTGGTGAGTGTGGTCCAAGAATTGTTCCAAACCATCGAAAAAGCGACTAAATGGTGCAAGCGTCTCTGTGTCCTCATCCATCATAGCTTCAGCTGACTCTTGGAAGAGGGAAAGCATTGAGCGCTCGCCTTCAGACAAATGTTTACCATCCGAACCGTTTTCACGAATCGCAGTCAGCACCTGTTGTAAGAGATTAAACTGATATGGAATAAACGGATAGTTTTGTGCAAAATCTTTTGGCGACTTATATTTTGGCCGCTCTACCCCATCATCGAAATCAATTGAATTATTAATAGCTGCAGCGTTTGCAGAATACTGATCTTCAAGCATCTGCTCGGCAACATCAGTCTTTTCCAACAACCGCTTGCGAATAACTTCATCAACATTAGCCGAGCTCATCGACAAACGTGTTTTAAAGCGACCTTGAATTTTCGAAAAGTCTTGTCCAGATGCAATGTCCGTTACTTTGTCAATTGCTTGCTGAGAAGTCACGACTACCCATGATTTGCCGCGTGTCATCGTCCCCAGTTGTTCGACAATCGTCTGCAAATTAAGCATCCGCTGTACACTGTCACCTATGAACTGGCCAACCTCATCGGCCAAGAAGATTACTCGGCGTCCAGTTTTGTCGATATACTGTTTAACCAGAGCAGCAAAATCATCAATGCTGATCTGATATTCGGTGCTAAGCGTTTCAATAAAACCCTGAGCATTCGCTTCGTCAGAGAATCCGGATTTCACCATTGCTTCCTTGATCGTACCTTTATTCAGGTAATAGGCGTCACGCAACTCTATCCAAGACTGATGATTGGCATCAATCGCTTTAATTTGCTCTTTAAAAGCATCCATCTTTCCAGCTTCGGTCAAACGCCGCTCAAGGTCAGCAATCCAAAAATCGGCGTCAGTAAATCCTTGCATTTCGTTGAAGACCCGCATGAAGACTTTCAAAATGCTTTGTTTATCTGACCCAACTGTGTCTTTCGCCTTAGCATCGATATTAAACAGAATGACATCATTGTTTGCCGCAGCAGCAGCATGCATCTCATTAAGAATCATCTGGTCGTCTATTTTGTCATCAAAATAATCAACGGCTGGTTTTCCATCAACAATTTTGTTTGCCAAAATATATGACACGATTTTTAAAAAATGTGATTTCCCCGATCCAAAGAAACCTGAAATCCAGACACCCATATCGTCAGTCGGGGTCTGCAAACTATTATCAAAAGCACTAAAGAACGCTGCAAAATGGTCACGCAACTCACGCGTAACAACATACTCGTCTAGTTCCTGTTTAACGTTTGCTTCGTCATCTTGATCAACTTTAATAACCCCTTGGATGTTGCGGTCAATTGGTCGTTTAAAAAGATCCTTAATTTTCATTCCCCATATCCTCCTATTCGATCCGAAATGCACGATAGTAGTTTTTGTCATCAAGCTTGCCAAAAGCACGTAAGCTCAAACTGTTGTAGCTCCCTGGGTAAAACATAACAACAGGCGTTTTATCAATAACCTGATTCATGGTGTTCAAGACCCGATGAGCACGAATCAGTGGAAATACCTGCCCGATCCCGGTAATGAAGATGATGTTTCGCTCCTCAGGGTGTTTGAGATGATCCAAGATATAGCGTACGATCAGATTACGCTCGTCTCCCATTTTTAGCACATTATTGATCTGACGAATGACCATATCGATACCATCGTCTTTTTCAATCTCAATAAATTGCTGCAAATACCCCATCTGGTCAATCAAATCAATAACAACGTCAAAAAGGTTGAACATTTGGACATTTGCGCCAATTGAAGCAGTTGTCGAATCATGAGCAATATCCTCTACCTCATTTCGAACATACAGCTCATCTTTGGGGTCGTAGTCAAAGATATAAAAGCCAACCTCATTTGATAATCCGCGATTCTCTTGAAATGCAGGATCGCGAATATTTTTGCGAAACCGATCAAATCGGTCACTTAATTGCGTCATAACTTTCTCCCTGTCAGTGCCTGAATGTAATTAGCCTTGCCACTTTGCTTCAACAATGCTATTAGGGAAGGATCCAATAATGCACGTTTCAGAGCCATCCCTCCCTTAACATCCTCTGCTAAGCCACTGTACGTTAAGATCTCGTGAAATTTCGTTTGAATTTTCTTCAACGTTTCATCCGTCCACTTGGCTGTTTCTGGATGCTGTAGTGGTAAGTCTTGCAAATAAGCGCTAATTTCATATGGCTCCAGCCTCATATCACCTGTTAAAAACTCTTTTTGAACGACCGTTAGAACGAAATCTTCTACCAATGGCCTTTCAAGCATGAGTGCAATAAGATTCACCAACTTCTGGTTACTGAGAGACAACTGATCAAAGATGTCAACGAATCCGACTGGCAACGTACTGATTCGTAATTTCATCTCCCGCGCCAGATCTTGTGCACGGTTGCGTGACGACATTTGAAAACTGTTCTCCTCAACAATAGCTTTCGTGATGTCGTCCCAATCTTTACCCTCATTTAGCAGTGAGATCACCGCAGAAAATTCAGTAAACCAGACGCTTCTGGAAATAAATCCTGCTGAAAGTTTCTTCAAGTTGATCTCCTTTCTGGTTTTCTTAAGCAAACGAAATATCGTACTACTATTCCATATTGTATCAGGATACAACCAAATTCGGGACGCTTTTATCGAAATAAAGGCCGAGCAAAAATCAAGCCAAAATCAATCTAAATCGTAGCACATCAAAGTTCAAATGCAGAGCGCCTTGCAGTATGCTTCCTTTTAAACTCCATTATCAGCAAAGATTGGCTGTTAATTAGCATAGCCGCCTACACTTTACTTCCATCATACACAGTCAACCACCATCACACCCCACCCCAAAATGTGCTACAGTAAGTTTCTGAACAAAACACATCAAACAAGTTGGAGCGTGTAGAAGAAATTGACTAAAGAAGCACATCAAGTCGTCATTCCGGATGCCATTATGGAAGATCTTGATATTAAAGATGGCGAGCAGGTTGAGGTGACATTGAAGGATAAAGAAGCAGTGATTCGGCCGAAGCGGACGGATACGGGGACGCAGACGATTTCGTTGCGGTTTTTCCTGATTCCAACGGTTTTGGCGGGGTTGTTTTTTCTGGCTTACTTTATTTATTTTCAGATTTTGCAGGTGCCGATGACGGGGAAGAATTCGATTGCGCAGATGGTGATTGTGCTGGGTGAGTTGAGTGGCATGGGGACGTTTGCGGTGACGTATGTTCAGAATCATCGGCGGATTCATGGGCGTGATCATCGGCGGCGGTATTGGCGGATTTTTCCGACGCTGTTGCTGGCGTTTGCGATTATTCTGGCGTTTGTGGCGTCGGTGTTCTTTTGGGCGATTGGCTACATGTTTGAAGGTGTCAGTTTTGATATTTACACGGCGACGGGGTTGTTTTTGCTGTTTATCAGTATTGTGAACTACCTGATGATTTATTCGGCGCTGTCGATTTCGACGTCTTTCATTACGACTTTGTTTTTGTCGACATTCGTTGGTGGCGTTGTCGGTGCGATTGTGACGAACAGTTCGCGGCAGTGGTGGCAACATAATGTCAGTTTTTTGGGAACGAGCAAGGCGTTGAATGCGTGGCAGTTTAACTTGACGATTGCGGTGTCGGCGTTGTTGTGGATTGCGTTGGTGGACTATTTGTTCGTGCCGTTGATGGCGCATCGGAAAACGGATTGGCGACTGATTACGATGCGGATTATGTTAACCGTGGCGGCCGTGGCGTTACTGGGCGTCGGGCTGTTTCCAAACAACCGCGGTATCTGGCATGTGCTTCACACACAAAGCGCCTGGTTCCTGAATTACTTCCTGATTGGGATGATTATCGCCGTGCGCTGGCTGCTGCCGGGGGTCTCGCGCGAATTTCTCAGCACCAGTTACATCATCGGCGGCATCATCATTTTCGCCGCGATCTTGTTCCAATTTGTCCACTACCTTTCGCTGACGGCATTTGAGATGATCGCCTTTGCCCTCGCCATGTCGTGGATCATGTTGCTGCTGCAAAACATTCATCGCCTGTATCAAAAAGATGAGTCTACCTTCGTTGTGACGGTGACCGCGAAGAAGGAAAAGGCCGAATAATCAGCGACTGAATCGAAAAGTGGCGCGCTCACAACGAGGCGTCACTTTTCTTTTGTCAAAAAATATGACCGTTGCGTCTTGTGTGGTTCTTACACTGTAGCAACGTGGCAGCGTCAAAGTGGCCACAGCGCGCGGTTTCGAACCTTAAGCCTTCGATCGCCAGCCCTTTCATTTACCTGACTCCACACCAATTAATATCAAAGGATAGCGTTCTTGGCTGCCGTGCACACGCCTGCAGCCTGTCTACTTTCGAACACTGCGCCCTTCAACACCCTTTTCCTAACGCAAACAGGCAATGCCACTGGCTGATCACCAGCAACATTGCCTGTTTTAATTGAACAACCTTTACTTTTGCCACTCGCACGAACTACTCGATGATTTTCGACTCGCGCGTTTTCTCATTCATCCGCTCAATCCACGGGTGAATGGGTGCTTTTAGGAAGAGTCCTAACAAGAAGAAAGCTGTACCGAATGCGAGGAGTGCCGCGACATCGATCCAGAGATTTGGCCAGTAGATGCCGCCGACTGTTTCGCGTAGGAGGTTGACGGCGTAGGTAAATGGCAGCCACGGGTTGATCATCTGGAAGAACTTGCCGGATAAGACGACAGGGAAGTTACCGCCTGCGCCCGATATGGAAAGGACTAAGATGATGATCCCGATGCCTTTGCCGATGTTGCCGAATAGCGCGATTAAGGCGTAGAGAATGGAGACGAAGACCAGACTGAGCATCATGGCAAATAGCAGGTAAAGCGGCTTGTTGACGACGTACGTGCCGATTAAGAATAAGTTGCCAAGTGCAGCGATGAGGCCTTGCAGCATCCCCAGGCCGGCAAACGTCAGCCAGCGCGCCGTGTACATTTGTTTAACCGCGGCGTCGCTGAGCGTTGGCGGCAGTTGATACTCGGTAATCAGAATCGCGCCGAGCAGCAGTGCCCCGACCCAGATACAGAGTGCCAGGTAAAATGGCGCACTTTGCGAACCGTATGTCGGAATGTGATAGAAGCTTTGCTGTTTGAGTTCGACCGGTTTAGCTAAAAAGCCGGCTTCTTTGGTGGCATCGCGGCGTAATAGTTTGATTAACTGGGCTAAATCGACGGACTTTTTGCCTTTTTTAATGGCCGCTGCGCCTTTTTGAATTGCTTCTTTTAGCGTCGGCCAGTCGTCTTTCACGAATTTCTGGGCGTCATCCAAACCGCTTTGGAGTTGCGGCATTTTTTCGTTCGCCAAGGCCAAGGTGTTGGTGAGGTCGGATTCGACGCCAGGGAGATCTTGATTGATGAAGTCGGTGGCTTTTGTCAGCTTGGTTTTGAGGCTGGGAAAATCATTTTGGTACAAGTCCGCGACGGTTGTGATGCCGCTGGTGATAAGATCCATGTGACCGTTAAGCAGCGTGTTGGCGTCGGTGAGTTCCTGTTTGAGTGCCGGCAACTGCTTTTTCGCTTTGACCAAAAAGTTGTGCGCCTGCGTTAACAGATCCTTCGTGCCGCTGAGCAGTGAGGGCATGGATGGCAGGATCTGCTGATTAATCGTATCCAGCGTAGTATTGGCGTCGGTGAGAGCCGCTTTGAAAGCATTCAAAACCTGCTTGACGCTGGTGCCGAGATCGAGGGCTTTAAGTGTATTGGCCGCGTCGGCGAATTGATTGGCGGTGTTTGCTAAAACGCCGAGCCGTTGCTGCAATTCACTCGTACTTAAGTTAGGCACATCCTTAGCCAAAGCTTCGGCATCGCGTTGAACCGCGGTGGCTGTCGCGGCAACTTCTTTGAGCTTGGCGATGGCCCCGTCAAGCACATGATCATCTTTGCCGGTTAACTGATTAAGAGTTGTCTGCACCCGGGTCAACGTGTCTGCCAAGCTGGTGGCATTGGCGGCAACCTTGCCTTGACGATTGGCCAGTGCCGTCAGCCGTTGCGCCATCGCTTGCTTCAATGCCGCGGTGTCCTTGCTGCTGTCTAATTGTTGTAATTGTTGCTGCAACATGGTCAAGTCCGCGCTCAAGCTGGTGTTGGCAGCCGCAATCAATGTCAAGCCGGCGTCGGTTGCATTTTGGACCACACCCAAAGCCGTATTGATTTTAGGAATCACATCATCTTTAGTCGTTGCCACCGCTGCTTGGGCATTTTTGCCAAAATCGGTTAATGCTGGCAGCGTGCCATCGACTTGGTTAACCACTGTGATGCCTTGATCCGTCACCTGAACCGCTTTGGTGACACCGGATTCGAGCTGGTCAAAATTGGTCACCACCGTATTCAACTGCTGGCCTGCCTGGCGAACTTCGGGTAGCTTGCCTTTAACATTCGTGGCGAGCTCGCCGGCATCTTGAACCATGGGTAGATAACCATTGGCCGCCGTCAGCTTTTGGGCCATTTGATTGATCTCGGGCAGATACCCTGCCATTTCGTTAGCGGTTTGCAATTTGGCGCGAATCGCTGGCATTTTAGCCTGTAACTGGTCGACTTCCGCCAGATACTTTTCGATCGTTGGCAGTTGATCGTTGGTATTGGTGACCAGACTGGTGAAGCGGCGAATCATCGGCAGGTTTTGATCTAGCTTGATACCGGCTTTGTTGAAGGCTTTCACCAAAGTTTTGGCTGCCGTTGAGATAAATTCATCCGAAATTTTGTTTTGCAGCGTGGTCGCGCCGGTGCTGGTGATTTTGGGGGCCACCGCGTTGATTTTTTCGTTGACGTAATAATCGAGTTTCGGTTTGTGAATTTTGCCATCAACGAAGCTCAGCAGGTCCTTGGAAAAATGCTTCGGCACCACCACCCCGGCGTAGTATTTACCGCTTCTAACGCCTTTTTGGACGGCTTGTTTGGAGTCAACAAAGCGCCAGCCGAGTTGTTTATTATCTTTTAGTTGATCCATCAGCTCATCGCCGACCGCCACTTTCTGGTTGCGAAAAGTGGCGGGTTGATCTGCCGAGTACACGGCTACTTTTAAATCCTGCGTGTTACTGTAAGGATCCCACAGCGCCCAGACGTTGAACCAGCAGTAAAGGCTGGGAATGACGACCAGCGCTGCGATGAGTAAGAAGGCTAAAGGACTTTTGAAAATTCGTTTCCAGTCCAGCGCCACTAATTTGCCAATGTTACGCATAACGTCCTCCGAGTCCTAGATTGAGATATTTTCTGATTATATCACAGGTGTTTGGTCACGCAATTGGACAAAAAGCAGAAAGTGTCGGGATGAAGCTTTGTTTTTGTACGTCCTTCATCCTACACGCTTTCACGTTTTTTCGGTACTCCTAAACTAACGGGATCAAAAAAAGCCTTAATCCCATCCCCAGTCACAATAACTAGGGCGATAGGATTAAGGCTTATTTCAGCATCTTTTACAAGGACGCTGGTGAAACCGATTCGACTTTGACATCTTCACGCTGCACTGCCAACAGATCGGCGCCGGCTTTTACCGTGGTGTCGGCAACCGGTTCGATCCGGGCGTAGGCTTTGCTGTTGGTGATTAGCACCATCGTTGTCGGATCAAGGCCGGCCTTTTCAATGGCAGCGCGATCCATGGTACCGAGCAAATCGCCTTTGTTGACGTGTTGCCCAGCTTTGACGGCGACCGTGAACGGCGCACCGTGTAAATTAACGGTATCAATCCCTAAGTGCACCAGAATTTCCATGCCGTCATCGCTGGTCAAGCCGTACGCATGACCCGTATCGGCAACAACGGATAAGGTGCCGGATTGTGGGGCGTAGATTTTGTTGACGCTGGCATTTTCTGGCTTAATCGCTAAGCCGTCGCCCATCATGCCGGAAGCAAATACCGGATCGCTTACCTTATTCAAAGCAAGCGTTTCGCCGCTAACCGGTGCATAGACCTTGTTGTCACTCACGGTTGACGAAATCACTGCATTCGCGGTCTCCACGTCACGATCGGGCGCCAAGACTTCTTTAGGAATGGCAAAAGCGTTGGTGGCAACAAACGCAACGACAATCGTTCCCAATGAAACGATGGTGTACCATAGCAAGGCGTGGCCGTTGTAAATATACATCAGGTATGACGGAACCACGGCGAGTCCATATGAGTTGGCGGAAACATCGAGAATGCTCAAGACCGCCGCGCCAAGTCCGGAAGTTAACACGGTGACAATCAATGGCCGGAAATTATAGCGAATCAAAACCCCAAATAAAGTTGGCTCTGAAACCCCAAAGAGTTGTGAGGTGAATGCCCCCATTGAAGTTGCCTTAGCTTTACTGGAACGCGCGCGGAGGAAAATTGCCAACGCCACGCCTAAGTTTGCAAAGCCATACATCGCTTCTAACGTAATCAACGGATTCAAGCCGGTGGACGCCAGTAGCGAAGTTTCGATGGCAATCATGGTTTGATGGATCCCGATGAGCACCATCAACGGATAAGCTGCCCCGATCAGGAAGCCGCCAATGCCAAATGGTAAATGAATCACCGCCTGCACGCCAACTAGCATTCCATTTTCAATCGCATGGACAAGCGGGCCGACGCCTAAAATCATAATGGCAAACGTGACCAGCATCGTTAGAAATGGCGTCAGGATTTGCTCCAAAACATTCGGCATGTGACGGCGGAAGAACAACTCCAGTTTGGCACCGATGAACCCGGCGACCAAAGCGGTTAATACTGAACCCTGACTGCCAACCACTGGCAACCAGCCGAACAGCATGATTGCCTTGGCACTGCCGTCTGCAACTGAGTAGGCATTAGGCAAAATCGGCGAAACTAACATGAGGCCAATCACAATCCCGATAATCGGCGTCCCTTTGAAGTAACGAAATGTCGACCACACAATCAGCGCTGGCAAAAAGGCAAACACGGTATCGGTCAGCACTGAAATGACCGAGGTCAGACTGGCGGGAATGTCACTAGGCACGGCACCGAAAAGCTTTAACACCTGAGCGTTGGTCGCCGCACTTTTTAATCCTAAGAACAGTCCTGTCGCCGCAATGACGGGGATGATCGGAATGAAAATACCGGATAACATGGCCATTAAGCGTTGCACCCAAGTCTTATGTTCATCGCTGGCCGCTGCGGTGGTGTCCGCATCGTCCTTGCCATAAATCGCATTCACGGTCCCCAGCTTGGCAATCGCCGCATACACATCGTTGACAACGCCGGTACCAATAATCACCTGATACTGACCGGATCCATAGAAAACACCTTTGACTTCCGGCAGCTGCTCCAACGCCTTATCGTCAATAGCCTTGCGATCCTTCACAACAAAACGCAGCCGGGTTTGGCAATGAGTCACGGAATCAACATTATTGACGCCAACCAACTTCAAAATTGCTTTTGCTTCTTGTTCATAATTTTTTGCCATCTTAATTCACCTCAATGAGAATCGCTTGGTAGGGTTTCAACGTTGGTGCTGCATCCGGATAATTGTTCAGCCAGATTCGGCCAGCCGGTAAGTCGATGGTCGCCGGTGCAGCACTGAGATTGACATAGATCCGCAAATGTTTCCCGCGGGCATACGCGATAACGTGTTCGTCTGCCACCGTAAGCGGCGCAAAATCACCGTCAATCAGATCCGATTGCAACGGGGAATCATTGCGCAACTGGCACAGCTTTTGGTAAAAATGCCAGACCGAGTCGGGATCAGTCTGTTCATCCTGCCAGTTGACGCCGGGCGCTTGCTGGGCCACCGGTAGCCACGGCTGGTGATCGCTGAACCCGCCGTTTGCCTCGTCGTTCCAGGGATACGGTGTGCGGGCATTGTCACGCGAGCGGCGATTGACACATGCCAAGGCGTCCGCCTCTGAGTACCCTTCTGCCAGCGCCCGCCGATAATTATCTTGCGCCGACAAATCGTTAAATTGATCAATGCTGCTGCGAACCGCATTCACCATTCCCAACTCCTGACCTTGATAGATAAACGGGCACCCGCGCAAGCAGAAATACAATAATGCCAATGCTTTGGCGCCTGTGGCATTGCGGTACGCCGGTTCGCGAATGTACTTACTCAAACTCCGCGGCTGATCGTGATTTTCAAGAAAATTAGCCCCCCAGCCGACGCGTTGAATGGCCAGCTGACTTTTTGCAATCGCATCGCCCAGCATTTTCGGCGTCCAATGCGTCTGCTTGAACCACTCCGAACCGGAAGCTACATCAATATCGGCATAATGAAAATCAAAGATCATGGAAAAGTAGCCGTTTGGACCGATGAAATCGCCTAGTTCATCGTAGGCGACCCCGGAAGCCTCACCGATTGTTACGGCATTGGCAGGTTTAAAAGTAGCAGCGTTCAGTTCTTTAAGGAAGCGTGCTAGGCCAGGCCGGTTCTCTGCCTTCCGCTTCACCTTTCCCAGACCATCGCTGCCATCTGGCGTAATCGCTGCAAAATCCTGATCCTTTTTGATGAAAGTGATCGCATCAACTCGGAAGCCCGCCAAACCCTTTGCCAGCCACCAGTTAATCATCTGGTAAATCGCTTGCCGCAGCTTGGGATTCTCCCAGTTCAAGTCCGGCTGCTGCGGGGAAAAGACGTGCAGGTAATACATGTCGGCTTCACCGGGAACCGCCGTCCACGCCGAGCCAGCACCGAAATTAGAGCGCCAGTTATTCGGCGGCTGTCCGTCATGACCTTTGCGGAAAATATAATACTGGCGATAAGGTGAAGTCGGATCTTTCAACGCGGCTTGAAACCACGGATGCTGATCCGAAGTGTGGTTCACCACCAGATCCATCACCACTTTAATCCCTAGTTCTTTAGCAGCGGCCATCAACGCGTCAAAATCAGCCATGGTGCCAAAGCGCGGGTCAATTGCCTGATAGTCGGAGATATCATAGCCATTATCCACCATCGGGCTTCGATAAACCGGTGACAGCCAAATTGCCGTCACTCCTAAGGCCTTGAGCTTCGGCAACTCACTGGTAATCCCTGGTAAGTCGCCAATGCCGTCATTGTTGCTATCTTTAAAGGATGCCGGATAAATTTGATAAAAAATTTCTTGCTGCCACCATGTGCGGCTGGTTTCGTTAAGCATGCGTAACTCCTTTTCCAAAATGTGGTATCGATTCCACATTTTCCAAAAATAAAACTCAGGCGCTTTGCCTGATTTTTAACGTCAAAGTTAACGGTTCTGGGGTCGCAGTCGGTTCACCGCGGCCAAGTCCGGCTAATAGTAAGTGCGTTGCCACCTGCGCCATTTCGGCAACAGGCTGATGGACGGTTGTCAGCGGCACGCGGGCAAACGGTGCAAACGGCTGGTCGTCATAACCCATCACCGCAATGTCATCCGGAACAGCAATGTTAGCGGCGACTAAACTGTCCACGACGCCAACTGCCACTTCATCCGAGTTCGTAAAAATAGCATCCGGACGCTTTGACGGTGCCAGCGCGGCGATTTGGCGTCCGAGCGTTTGCCCTTCTGTTGCGGTATGCACCTGCTCGAACAGCCAGGCAGGTTCGACTGGTAAACCCTGTGCTTGCATAAAATCAAAGAAAGCTTGGGTTCGACTTTGACCGTGGCGGGCACTTTTAATCGCGCCACCGGTCATATAAGCAAAACGACGATGACCTTGCGCAAACAGATAATCCAATGCATCACGGGTTGCCTGATAGTGCGGTAACACCAAGGACTTAGCATTGGGAATCTGCACATCCGCATTGACCACGACCACTCGCCCAGGAAAGGCTTTAGCCACGGTCGCCACCCGCGCTGGTGCTTCAACTGACGCTAAGATAACACCATCAAGTTCGCGACTTTTCAGCTGGTTCAAAAACCGCTCCTCGGCATCCGGATCATCGTAAGTTTGCGAAATCATGACTTGGTAACCGTGGGCGTGCAGTGTTCGCTCAATGGCATCAAACAAACCGGCAAAAAACGGGTTTGTGACCCGCGATACCAAAACGCCAATGTTGCCGGTTGCCTGAGCGCGCAAGGAGGTTGCGGCTGCGCTAGGCGTATAACCCAGCGTCTTGATCGCAGCTTCGATCCGCGCCTTCTTATCAGCGGAAATATACGGATGATGATTCAAGTACCGCGATACCGTCGTCACACCCACGCCGGCTGCCGCAGCAATTTCGCTAATCGTTGCCATGAATGGCGCACCTCCTGTTTATGGAATCGATTTCATACTGTGAGTATACAGCGCTTTCAAAAATTGTCAAGGCACAGTTGAAAAAATTCGATTACTTCTGCAAATGAAATGCCTCGGTGCACAGATGACTGCAGTTGATTGGCAAAAAAAGCATCAGCCAAATGTCATTCGTGCAGACGACATTGGCTGATGCCTTTTTATTTATTGGCGCAAATAAGTTGTTTAAATGGTGGCGACATGGTTGATATCAGATGTGCTTTCTACTGACATGCTTAATTTAGTTTCAAAAGCCGCCTATAGCCCGCCATTATCCTTCCGCAAATTCCACGCCTGCACATTGCTAACCGCAGCGGGTGGATTCACACGTGCGGCAGTGGGGCAAGTGTCCCCAAAGAAGCGCCCGGAAACAACCCGATAACCATCGTCAATGAACAACTCGAAAACGGAGACGTCCACAAATAACCGAATCGTGACCGTTTTGCCTGCTGGGAAACCAAATTGACGTAAGCTGCCGCCATTATTGCGGTTCTCGCGCTGAACCATCCCTTGTCCACTATCTGAGTCAAGATTGATCAACAGTTGATCGTGATCACCATCCGGAACATGGACGGTGGCTTTTTGGCCGGCGGCTAACGTCATGCTCAGTTCGAACGCACCGCTCAAAGCCGTGACTGACCATTGATCCGTATTTTGGCTGACAACTGGTAAGGCATCAGCAGCAGTTTCCCGAAGCTGTTCTATGTTGGGATGCGGCTTCAGGCAAACATGACTATCGCGTAAATCCAGCTGGCGCACGTAACTCAAGACGCCTTCCCACCCGTCTGCATCCGTTGGGTAATTCGTGTCGGGTAAGCCTAGCCATGAAATAGCCAAAGTACCATCTTTTTCGGTATTGGCAAGCCGGGTTGCGTAGAAGTCAAACCCTTTATCGATATTTTGCAGGCGCTGATGGGTCAGTGTGCCAGTCTCCGGATCAAAGCTGTCGGCCACAAGTGCAATATTAGGATAAACATTTTCGTATTCGAAAAAGTCTTGGTCCAAGCCTTGTGGACAATACACTAAGACGACTTTGCCATTAATGAAGGCAATGTTTGGACATTCCACCATGTAACCGCAAAATTCGTCCGGAATACTTAATGGAGCCACAAAGCGCCAGGTCTTATCCGGTTGCTTTTCATAGAGTAGAATAGCGCCGGTGTGATCGGCCCGCTGACCACCGATTAAGACATAGGTTTTATCTTGATAATTAAATAGAAATGGATCCCGGAACTCTTGGGTGTAGCCAGCAGGCGGATTAGCGATCAATGGCTTCGGATCTTTATATAAACGGCTATCTGCGCCCAGAACCGCCCCTAATTGCGTGGACTGTCGATGCCACTGCTCATCCCGCACATTACCGGTGTACATGATTCGCAGCGTACCATGCGTCACTAATGCCGACCCGGTGTAAGCACCTTGCGCATCAAGTTCGTTATCCGGCAATAAATCACCTGGGACCCGCCGCCAGTTAAATAAGTCTTTGGATACGACATGCGCCCACGACTTTAAACCATGAACCGGACCAAATGGAAACTGCTGGTAATATAGATGCCACTTACCATTAAAGAAATTCAGACTGCAGGGATCATTGATCAAGCCCGTATCCGGTTGAATATGCGTCTTAGTTCGCCATTGACTCGCAGCAACCTCAGCTTTCAAGCTTGCCACATACTCTGGTGTCCACGTCGAATACGGCTGATACCGCTTAGCCATATTCTCAATTGAGTCCGTCATGTACTTACCACCTTGTGTTTGGAATAATACCCTTATCTTATCTGAGTTCGCGACATTGTCAATGGAAGCGCAAACAATCCGGTAATCCGGGCTGCTTAATCATTGATTACGCACGAATGACCCATTATGCCACGGGTACGACTAAAAATCACCATGAACCGCACCGCTTTTTAAATTCGCCCGGTTAAAAAGCGAGCCGCCCAACTTTATTCAGCTTTAAATTCAACACAAAACCCGCGGCCATCAGCTGCGGGTCTCAGTTTTACCAATCGGAGGGTACCAATTGGCAATCATTATTTTGGAGGAGTAGAAATGAAAAAGTTGGGTTGGGGTTTAGGAATGAGTGGGTGGCTCATTTCTATGTTGTTAATACTACCGACGAACTTTGAACATTCTGTGACGGCAAATCGTTCTTTGTGTTAACAAGGTTTTCTGACGTGTCTCATGACCTTGCGTTTGGCCGCCAAGGTTACTTTTCCGGTAAAAAGTCGCGGCGATAATCACGGACATATTGCGCAAACGTGATTGCCGGTCGCCCGAGCACTTTTGGCAACGTTGTGGTTACTTCTTTGGCATTCCCCATTTGCGTGATCAGATACAGCATGACCATCACATTCACATAATTCTTCGGCAAGCCGCGCGCAATCATGGTGTGGCGAAAACGCAATAGACTTGGCCGACTATACGTTATCGGGACGCCTAACTCAGCCGTCATGGTTTTAGCGACCTCGGCATACGTTAGCGCCTGATCGCCGGTAATCGCCAGCTTTTGGCCAATATACTGCGGATCACACAGGACAGTTGCCGCCACGGCACCGATGTCGCGCGTATCAATGAAACTCGTCCGAGCGCGTCCAGCCGGCACAAATAGATCATGGTGGGCCACAATGTCATGGCGATGCGTGGTATTGAGATTTTGCATGAAAAAGCTTGGCCGAATAAATGTGTATGGCAACCCAAGTGCTTCAATGCGTTTTTCAATCTTATGATGCGGGGTCATTGGATTGTGTTCAACGCCCAGTAACGAGACGAAAACCACCTGCTTAATCCCATGGCGCACCAAGGCATCAAGAAATGGATACATGTCCGTTTTGGGTTTTGCTAATTGCGGCGGGCGCACGAAGAAGACCTTGTCAATGACCGCCAATGCCGGGTCAAAGGTTGCGGCGTCAAGGAAATCAAATTTGCGTAATTGAACCGGCAAGTCCTGTAAAGTTGCACGCGCATGAGCCGGCGAATGCACAGCAGCAAAAAGTTGCACGTCTGCACGTTTGGTTAAAGCTTGAATCAGCGGCAGTCCAATATTGCCGGTCGCTCCGATCACTAATATATTCGTCAAGTTGAATACTCCTCCATAAAAGAAAAGCACCCCTGAAGGTACCTTTTCAAAGCTGTCGTGTCATCAACCGTTAACTAAATTTCCGGCACTATTCGTACATATAGTCACGGGTGGCCGGCAAGTCCTTACCAGACGGACCCTTACTAATCAGATACTGCATGACATCAATGTTACCGGCCTCAAAACTCGCAGCGGCGGCTTGCAGGTAAACATCCCACATGCGCGTAAATTCATAACCGAACTTTTGCTGAATCGGATTACGGTGATTATTGAAATTCGTATCCCAAATTTCAAGCGTCCGCTGATAATGGCGGCGTAATGGCTCCAAGTCGTCCAACTGCATACCGGCATCAATAATATGGGTCAGATTTTCCGCCATCCCAGGCACATAGCCATCCGGAAAAATGTACTTATTAATCCAGGCATTCACGGCCCCGCCTTGCTGCCGTGTAATCCCATGAATCAACGCCACGCCATCATCTTTTAGCAGCTTGGCAACATCTTTAAAGTACTCTTCTAGATTTTCCTTACCGACATGTTCAAACATACCGACAGAGGTAATGTAGTCAAACGGTTCGCGATCTAATTCGCGGTAATCCATATATAGAATTTCCGCCACGTCATTCAGGTGTTCCGCTTCAATCCGGTCAGAAACCAGCTTAAACTGTTCCTTACTTAAGGTGATACCAACCACATGCAAATGGTAGGTCTTGGCCGCCCGTAACATAAGCGTCCCCCACCCACAGCCGATATCCAATAACGTCCGACCCGGCTGCGGATTCAGTTTGCGTAAAATGTGATCGATTTTATTTAATTGTGCTGTTTCCAGATCGTCATCCCAGTTCTCAAAATAAGCACAGGAATACGTCAGCGTTGGATCCAGCCATAGCTTGTAAAAGTCATTACCCAAGTCATAGTGTGAATGAATATCCTGCTTGGACTTGCGCTCGGTGTGGCTTTGCTTAGGCAACACGCGCATGAGTTTGTTGTTACGCATAAAACTGTCCGCGTTGGCATAGGCCGCCGCAATTAGTTGCTGCAACGGCCGCTTACCACCAAGAACCTCAATGTCACCACGCATGTAGGCCTCACCTAATGCAAGCGAAGCATTCTTTAGCAGCAAACGCACTGGGATCGCTTTTTTCATTTTAATCGTAATCGTCGGCTCGCCTGTTCCATATGTTTCTTCCGTGTGGTCCCAATACTCAACACGGACCGGAATATTGAAAGAGTGACTGAACATGGTATGATAAAACTTTTTTTCGAGCATGATGACCTCCGTTTTGAAAAGTTACAACCGTAATTATAAAGCTTTTTGACCAAAGAAAAAACACCGCCAATGAAATGGACGGTGTGTTGCCGCTTTCATTAAAATTTTCGGAAGCGGGCTTGACGCTGGGTAACCAGTGTCTGCGGATCCAATGCCATAAGGGTCGCCAACTTTGGCTTAACCTCGGCTTTGAGTGCGCTGGGGAAGTCGGTACCGGTATCCGTAATTATCCGATCACAGACTTTTTTAGCCAACAAATCCCGCGGGGTCAGTTGCATGACTTCAGCTGCTTCTTTGGCACGGCTGGAATCTTTCCACAAAATCGCTGCAAAGCCTTCTGGTGACAAGATGCTGTACATGCTTTTATCTGTCATCCAGACTTCATCACCAAACGCCAGCGCCAGTGCCCCGCCTGATCCGCCTTCACCAACCAATACTGCCAGAATCGGTGTCGGTAAATCGGCGCACGTGACGAGCAAGTCTGCAATCGCTGCCCCTTGCCCATTTGCCTCTGCTTCTTTACCTGGATAGGCACCGGGTGTATTAATCAGCGTGACAATCGGACGATGAAACTTCGCCGCCTGTTTCATAAGCCGCAACGCCTTGCGATAACCCCAAGGCTCCGGACTGCCAAAATGGGTCTGCAACCGTTCTGTCAAGTCATTGCCTTTGTCGGTCGCAATCACAGTTACCGCTTGGTCATCCAACCAACCGATGCCGCCAATAACAGCTGGATCATCATGACTGGACCGGTCGCCATGTAACTCATGAAAATTGGTGACTAAGCCATTGATGAGTTCGCGGGTGGTATAGGGACGGGGTGCGCGCGCCGCTTGAACGGTGGCGTAGGCGGATGTTTCTTTTTTGGGCATGCCAGGGTACCTCCTTGCTTCGTGTTGGTGCTGGTGGGGATGTTTTCCGATGCTGAAATGCGTTCACAGTTGCAGAAATCTGCGTGTATGGGCCTCTAGCCTAAATGGCCAAAGACCGGCCGGATCGGAAAAGGGCACTTTTTTCGGTTGGGGGATGTCCTCCGATACTGAAACGCGTTCACAGTCGCAGAAATCTGCGTGTAAGGACCTCTAGCCTAAATGGCCAAAGACCGGCCATTTAGGCTAGAGGCCGCTTACACTCCGATTTCTAAGCGCTCCTGCTCACGCTCTGTGCATTTGTAACAGTTCCCCGATATAATCCGCTTGTTCGCTTCTCTTCACGATGGCGTCGATGAAGCCGCTTTGGAGGACGGTTTCGGCGCGTTGGAAGTTTTGCGGGAGTTTTTGGTTGATGGTTTGTTCGATGACGCGGCGGCCGGCGAATCCGATGAGGCTGTGGGGTTCAGCTAGTGTGATATCGCCTTGCATGGCAAAGCTGGCTGTGACGCCGCCCATGGTTGGATCGGTGAGCACGCTGATGAACAATAAGCCGGCATTGCTGTGATTCTTCACAGCCGCACTGACTTTTGCCATTTGCATCAGCGAATGAATGCCTTCTTGCATCCGCGCACCGCCACTTGCACAGTATAGAACGACTGGCAGACTGGCTTTAGTTGCCTTTTCAAACAAACGTGTGATCCGTTCACCAGTCACGGTTCCGAGTGAACCCATCATAAACTTAGGATCCATAATACCGAGACCGCATACCTGTCCGCCGATTTTCGCCTGACCGGTCCAAACGCTGTCTTTTAAACCAGACGCCTGACGTCCCGCGGCTAGTTTCTTCTCATAACCCGGAAAATCCAGCGGGTCGGTCGTGGTTAAATCCGCATCCCATTCCGTTGCATCTGTCGCTACCAGTGCTAACCGTTTTTTGGCCGTGATGCGGAATCCATAATGGCAATGCGGACAAACCTGAGCATCGCCGAGACTTTCACGATAACTGCCTTGCTTGCAGTATGGACATTGAATCCATAAGTTTTCAGGCAAAGCCGCCTCACGAGCAAGTGCTTCTTGGGTTAGTTGTGGTTGGAACATGCAGCATCCTTCCTTTCATCCTGCCATTGTGGCAAAAAGTCACGGTTGAGATAAGCCGTATCAGCTTCTCCAGCCAATACCTTGGGTGCCTGGAAAAGTGCCAGTGCAAAGTCGCGGTTGGTTTTAACCCCTTGAACGTCTAATTCCGTCAGGGCTCGGTGCATTTTAGCCAAGGCCGCTTGTCGGGTTTGACCATGAACGATAATCTTGGCAATCATCGCATCATAGTACGGGCTGATTTTATCGCCTGGCGCCACGCCGGTATCGACGCGCAAACCCAGTCCGCCAGTCGGAAAGCGTAATTGTTCCAGCGTCCCGACATCGGGCATAAACTGATGATCCGGATCTTCGGCATTGAGTCGGCATTCAATTGCAACGCCTGAAGGTTCCGGCGTGGTCAGTTCCACGTCTTCGCCTGCCGCAATGCGCAATTGTGCCTGAACCAAATCCACGCCGGTCACCATTTCCGTAATCGGATGTTCAACCTGAATCCGCGTATTCATCTCCATGAAATAAAAATGATGTTGCTGATCCATTAGGAATTCAATCGTTCCGGCATTGAGATAATCAACACCGTCAGCAATTGTTTCGGCTAAATGCAACAGCTTAGCCCGCTCCGGTGACGTTAACACCGGACAGGGACTTTCTTCGATCATTTTCTGGCTGTGACGTTGCAGGCTGCAATCACGCTCGGGAAAAACGCTCACGTGCCCTTGCTGATCGCGCAACACCTGAACCTCAACGTGTTTAGCCGGGACAATCACCTTTTCCAAGTACATGGTGGGATCACCGAATGCGGCTTGGGCTTCTGCCTGCGCCCCGGCAAATTCGGCTGTCAGGTCATCGGCAGTCGCCAATTTACGAATACCTTTACCGCCACCGCCAGCACTGGCCTTAAGCATCAGCGGATAGCCAATCGCCTGTGCAGCCGCCAACGCTGTATCGACATCCTGTAGCGGCCGGCTGCCAGGAATAACCGGCACACCAATATCAATCATCGTTTGACGGGCAACGGCTTTATCACCCATTTGCTCAATGGCAGTCGGCTTGGGCCCGATGAAAGCTAACCCGGCATCAGTCACCAACTTGGCAAATTCGGCATTTTCGGATAAGAAACCAAAACCCGGGTGCACCGCCTCCGCACCGCTTAAAATGGCGGCACTCACGACATTGCGCATATTCAGATAAGAATCAGTTGCCCGCGGACCACCGATACAAATCGCTTCATCCGCCAGCAAGACATGTAGGCTGTGGCGATCGGCGTTCGAAAACACCGCCACCGAGGTGATGCCCATTTCCCGCAACGTTTGAATGATGCGGACCGCAATCTCGCCACGGTTGGCAACGAGTACTTTTTTGAACACAGTTCCACTTCCTTACACGAGTCTGAATCGGGTCGATTTAGCCAATTGCAAAGACAAGTTCGGCACTGCAAGCCATATCTTCGCCGACGTAAACCTTGCCTTTTCCTAAGCCGGCATTGTCGATCAACTTCTCTAAGGTGACTTCGATGCGCAAAACATCGCCGGGGCGTACCATGTGACGGAACTTGGCTTTCTTAATGCCGCCGAGATAAGCTGTTTTACCTTTAAAGTCTGGCATCGAAAGCAAAGCAATTGCCCCTGCTTGCGCCATCGCTTCAATCTGCAAGACGCCCGGAAAAATCGGGTTACCGGGAAAATGCCCCTGAAAAATCTGTTCATTGATAGAAACGTTCTTTTGTGCAACCACAGATTCGCCGGGTTTGAGATCCAGTACCCGGTCAATCATCAACATGGGATACCGATGTGGCAAAATCGCCTGAATTTCTTGTGCTTCAAGTGTCTTTTTGGTTTCGAGCATGAATGCTATCCTCCTAAAACGTGTTTATGGAGCCGGAATGCGACTCGCTTTACGCTTTGTCTTCTTGTACGATGAGCAACGGCTGGTCGTATTCAACTAAGCTTTCGTTATCGACTTTAACCGCCTTAACCGTGCCGCTAACAGTACTTTTAATCTCATTCATCATTTTCATGGATTCGATGATGCAGACAACGTCACCTTTTTTTACGTGATCGCCGACTTGAAAGTACGGATCAGCGCCTGGTTTAGGAGCCAGATAAACGATTCCGACCAGTGGCGCTTTGACCGCTGTGCCTTCATCCGCTTGTGGCTTGTCCGGTACCGGCGTGACAGGTGTCGCTGCCGTATTTTCCGGAGCCGGGGTCACAGGTGCAGGCGCGGCAGCAGGGCTTGCTTTGACCAAATGTAGCGAGTCGTTACCAAGTGTCAGTTCCAGCTCGTGCAGCGAACTTTGCTCCAACTGTTTGATCAAAACTTCGATCATTTTGGTGTCCATGACACTCACCACCTTTTGAAGGCCAAAACGGCATTATGACCGCCAAAGCCAAAGGAGTTACTCAATGCATAATCGACTGATGTATCACGATTGTCGCGATTAACCAGCGTGACCGGGCAATCCTCGTCTTGAGCCGCATCCACCACATTCATTGGCAACCGGCCGCTTTGTAAGGCACTTAGCGTCATGATCGCTTCGATGGCCCCAGCAGCACCTAGCAGATGTCCTGTCAGTGCCTTGGTTGAGCTAACCAACACATCGTCGCCGAAAAGATCATGGATGGCTTTACTTTCCATCGCGTCATTGGCTTTAGTTGCTGTCCCATGGGCATTAATGTAGCCGACTTCACTTGGCTTAATGCCGGCTTCTTCAACGGCCAACTGCATCGCACGTGCCGCCTGAGAGCCACTTGGATCAGGGGCCGTCATATGATAGGCATCACTGGTGGCCCCATAGCCAACCACTTCACCTAAAATCTTGGCACCACGTTTTTGTGCATGCTCTAGGCTTTCGAGAATCAATGCACCGCCGCCTTCGCCCAAAACGAAGCCATTCCGGTCAGCCGCAAATGGCAGGCTGGCCTTGGTTGGATCGGTATTTTTGGACAATGCGGAAAGCGCAGCAAAACCGGCGATTCCGATTTCGTTAACTGAAGCTTCGGCGCCGCCTGTAATCACAACATCGGCTTTACCGGTTTGAATCCGCATCGCTGCTTCACCAATCGCATTCGTAGCTGAAGCACATGCCGTTACGACAACATAGCTGGGGCCATGCGTACCAAAGTAATGGGAAATTGTCCCTGCGACCATGTTACTGATGGCTTCCGGCACGAACAGCGGACTCACGCGATCCGGGCCTTTTACATACATCTTCGTCACTTGTTCCTGAATGGTTGTCAAACCACCAATCCCGGAACCGAAAATAACGCCCACTCGATCTGAATCGACCGCATCTTCAGTTAGACCGGATTGTTCATATGCTTCAATGGCACTATAGAGACCATATTGGGTAAACAGATCCATCCGTTTACTTAGGCGTTTGCTCATCCGTTCTTCGGGTTTGAAATCTTTGACTTCACCAGCGACTGTGATTCCGGTTTTTTCAGCATCAAACTTGGTGATTGGCTGGATGCCGACCTTGCCAGCGTCCATTGTCGCCACAGTTTCGGCGACTGAATGGCCCAGCGGATTCACAGTACCCATTCCGGTTACGACTACTCGTTGCAATGTCATTCCTCCGTTCATGTACTTAACCTAATCCGCCGGCGACAGTCACTGTCTGACCGGTTATGTAGGCATTTTCGACCAGAAAACGGGCCGTGTGGGCAATTTCTTCAGGTTGACCGAACCGTTTCAACGGAATCTCCGCCAGAATCTGGTCCTGACTGGATTGGCTCAAGGCAGCGGTCATGTCGGTGGCGATCATCCCCGGGGCAATGGCATTAACGCGCACGCCACGCATAGCCCCTTCACGAGCCAGCGTCTTAGTCAGCCCGATGATGCCTGCTTTACTTGCCGCATAATTGGCTTGGCCGATATTACCGGTCAAACCGACCACACTGGCCAGATTGATGATGACGCCAGCGCGCGCCTTTAGCATTTTCTTGAAGGCCGGTTGGGTAACATAAAAGGTTCCATCCAAGTTAACCTGAACGACCTTGGCAAAAGAAGCGGGTTTCATGCGCATCGCCAACATATCGTCGGTAATGCCGGCATTATTAACCAACACATCCACGCTGCCAAACTGGTCCAAGGCAGCGGCGACCAATTGATCACCGGTTGTGGGATCATCCACACTGCCAAGCACGGTCACAACACCGTGGCCATAGTCTTCTAATTCTTTGATCAAAGTTTCCGGAAATTCATGCCGCGCATTCAAGACCAAGTTGGCCCCTGCTTGCGCAAAATTTCTGGCAATCGCTTCACCGATACCTCGTGAGGCACCGGTGATGATCGCGGTTTTATCAGTTAGTTTCAATCTGCCTTCACTCCGTTATTCAAATCGGCTACCTCATTGAGACTTGCTGCATCACGAATCAGGTAGGTTGTCATCTTGCGGTCAATGCGTTTAATCATTTTACTAAGCACCGGTTTCGGGCCTAATTCAACAATCGTATCAACGCCTTGTGCTTTCAGTTGTGCGATCACGGCAGCAAACTTCGTCGGTTCGGCTACTTGCGCCGCCAATACCGGTCGGATGTTGCTAGCCGAAAATGGCTTAAGTGCCGTCGTACTAATGACCGGAATCACTGGTTCAAAGACATGAGCCGCTGCCAGTGCCGCTTGTAATGGCGGTTGTGCACTTGCCATTAACGGACTATGAAAGCCCCCGGCAACTTGCAAAGGAATGGCGCGGACACCTTGGTCTGTCAGCCACTTTTCAACCGTTACCAAGTCATCATGTGTTCCTGCCAAAACCGTTTGCTTCGGACCATTGTAATTAGCTGGCCAAACATGTTCTGCCTGCTGACAAGCTGTTTTGATGATGGTCTCATCGCCGCTCATCACCGCCAGCATACCGCCTGGTTGTTCTTGACACGCGGCGGCCATCGCTTTACCACGGGCTGCAACGAGCTCAAGTCCGGATTCTAAGCTCAACCCGCCACCTGCGATTAATGCGCTATATTCGCCCAGACTCAAGCCGGCTAAAGCAGCTTCCGGCGGCAACTCTGCTGAGGCAACCTCATGCATGGCCACACTATAAGCAACTAAGGCCGGCTGTAGGTAATCCGGATGGGCCGCAAAATCACCGTTAGCCAAAAACTCTGGCAAGTCAAAGTCCAAAACGGCATCGGCACGATCAATAATCTCTTTGAATATCAAAGTATTCTGGTAAAAATCAATCCCCATTCCGGGGACCTCGGCACCTTGGCCGTTAAACACATAAGCAAATTGCAAAAAGTGGTACCTCCTTGCCTGCGTTTGGGTTACGCTTGCACGTCAACCTGACTAGTGAGCAAAGCCGCCATTTTCGAGCCGGCGACAATTTCTTTTGCCTGCTGCATGACTTCTTCAACAATATCCTTGCTGCTTTCTTCGCGTTTCACTAATCCGGCAATTTCGCCTGCCATAAAGGATCCATGGTCGCGATCACCTTCTAGAACGGCTTTACGCAAACTGCCATTACCTAATTCTTCCACCGCTGTAAAATCAGTGGTACCAGAAAGCGCAATTTCTTTTTCCAGTTTGAGATAATTGCGGCTCATCGGGTTCTTCAAGACGCGGGCTGCATGACCGACATACATACCGGTAACAAGGGTATCAACGTCTTTTGCTTTAATCACAGCGTCTTTGTAGTTTTGATGAATGCGGCTTGAGGTTGAGGTTAAAAAGCGGGTACCCATTTGGACACCAACTGCACCTAAACTAAGCGCAGCCGCAACGCCACGACCATCGCCAATGCCGCCAGCTGCAACGACCGGAATATCAACGGCATCTACCACTTGCGGCACTAAGGCCATCGTGGTGATGCTGCCGATATGACCACCGGATTCCATGCCTTCAGCGATCACACCATCAACCCCGTCACGAGCCATGCGCTTAGCCATCGCAACCGACGGCACAACCGGCATGACCACGGTGCCGTTTTGCTGGAGCCGTTCCAGATAGCGGCTAGGATCGCCGGCGCCGGTTGTTACCAAGGCAACCTTGGCATCGACAATCACATCAATCACCTGTTCGACAAACGGTGACAGTAACATCACGTTGACCCCGAATGCCTTGTCGGTCATTGATTTTGCAACTTCGATCTGTTCCTTAACCCATGAAGCAGGTGCATGACCGGAGCCAATGATACCAAGACCGCCAGCTTCAGAAACCGACGCAGCTAATTTGCCGTCAGCGACCCACGCCATGCCGCCTTGAAAAAGCGGATATTTAACGCCTAAACGTTCCATTAATGGACTCATTGGCCCACTCCTCTCCAGTGTCTTAAGCTTCAGCCTTTTCAGTGATAAACGTAACCAGATCTGAAACCGTTTCAATGCTTTCGTCAGTATCGATCTTAACGTCGAATTCGTCTTCGATTTCGTTGATGATTTCGAAAATATCCAAGCTATCTGCATCCAGATCGTTCTTGAAGTTCGTGGTCAAGGTTACTTCTTCAGGCTTCTTGTCCAATTGGTCAGCAATAATACTTTGTACCTTAGGCAATACTTCTTCGTTAGTCATGTTTATATGTTCTCCTTTGAGTGTTAAGTTTTGACCGTTTCATTGGTCTGTCAATTGTAACCGTTAGTTAGTAAGTCATGATAAGTGAGCCAACAGACAAACCGCCGCCAAAACCGCTAAGCACTATTTTCTGGCCGCGTTTTAACTGACCGCTTTCTGCCAACTGTGCCAACAGAATCGGGACGCTGGCTGCGCTGGTGTTACCATACTCATCAATATTGATCGGAAATTTTGCTTCTGCGACTTTCAACTTTTTATTCACTGATTGAACAATGCGCGCATTCGCTTGATGAAGCAAAAACCAGTCAATGTCATCTGTTGTCAGATTAGCTTGTTCCAAAGCCCGATTGATCGAGCGTGGTACTTCGCTAATGGCAAACTGGTAAACCGCGCGCCCATTCATTTTGAAATATGGCGACGGTTGCGCTTGTGCATCGGCAAAGGGGCTTTGATTTGCGTGCTCCCCAGCCAACAACACCATCTCGGTATCACCGAAACTCTTTAAATCAACTGCTTGAACCGGGGCGCCTTGATCACTAACCAAAACGCCGCCAGCTCCATCAGCGAACAAAACTGCTGTGCGCCGATCATGCCAATCAACTAACCGGGAAAGGACTTCACTCCCGATCACCAGTCCTTGATGAACGGTGGGACTGGTCATCAGCCGATCAGCGACATGCAGCGCATATTCAAAACCGGCGCAAGCAACATTGAGATTAAACGCAAATGCGTGATTCGCATTTAAAGCTGCTTGCAGGCGATTAGCCTCGGCCGGGGTGGCGTAGTCCGGGCTCATGGTCGCCACGATGATGAAATCGAGCTGATCGGCGGTGACCGTCGATTTTTCTAACAATTGTTGGGCGACATCATAGGCTAAATCAAAGTTACGCTGGTCAGTGACCACATGCCGGGTTTTAATCCCCGTGCGTTCTCTGATCCATTCATCCGATGTGTCCATAAATTCTCGTAACTGCTCGTTTTCAATGCGCGTGGCTGGCACCGAGTAAGCACTGGCCAGAATCTCCAAGACGGGGCCTTCTTTCTAATGACGATATTCGTCAATAAATTCATTGAGATTATCTAGCGCGCGTTCGATTAGCTCGATTTGCGGTTCGGTAAATCCCTTAACAAAACTGGCAACCATTTTTTGGTGAAAAGCAAGATGCGCCCGATACATGAGTCGTCCCTTGCGGCTGAGTCGCAGGTTCACAACCCGTTTATCCGACTCTAGATGCAACCGTTCAACATAACCTTTGCGCGCCAGATTGTTAATGGCGACGCTTAAAGTGCCTTGGGTCACATGCAGCTTCTTGGCAACATCACTGGAGCTAGGGGTAGCATGAATACCAATCGCATCAATGGTATGCATTTCTTTAATGCCTAAATCCCGGAACTGACTTTTACGTAGTTCCTCTTCTTCCATTCGTAAAATATCCGAATAAACGCGAATGAGCTTATCGTTTATCCGCTTGACGCTTGGCTTTTGGGACATTGGTGTGCCTCCGTGTACAACTGATTTGATACTCAAAGTATCAGTTGAAAAAAAAAGCCTGTCAAGTGGACTAAGCATTTGCTTCTACCACAAAATGCAATTCTGCGTGGCAGACAAGCTCTTCACCGATACTGGCGGTCGTTGTGACCACCCCCATATTCGCCCGAACCTTACCCATCTTGACTGCCAGTGTCAGCACACTGCCGGTTGGAACGGGTTTAAGGAACTCTGTTTTGCCGATACTTGCCAGATAAGCAGTTTTGCCGGCAAACTTCGGTGACTTCAGAATCAAAATCGATGCTGCCTGCGCTAGCGTTTCAATAATCAGCGTTGGCGGCATGGTTAACTCACCGGGTAGATACGCAACCAGATGATCTTCTGCCACGCTCACGTATTTCTCTGCGACAATCGATTCATCCGGTACTAATTCGGTCACCTGATCAATGTAAAAGAGCGGGTAACGATTTGGAATTAGCGTTTGGATGGTTGAGGTATCCAAAGTTGTCATAGCCTCGCCTCCTCTTTAACCGCGGCCTCAGATGGTGACAGTCGCGAAAATGTCTACAAGCAGTTGTGCGATATTTTCGCGTTGAACCGTCATCGCTGGTTGCCGGTTTTTGTCCAACCAGATTAATTGGATGTTCAAAGCATATGCAGAACTGTTTTGATTGTCAAACCTTTTTCGTCATTATTCATTTGTGAGAATATTGATATTCCTGAATGAATGCGGTCTCAGATAATATTGTTAAGGGATTTAAGGGTTGCCATAAACTGATAAAATATGCAGAAAATTTATTTATTAAATTTTTTCTGTGGCCGACAAATTGATGAATCACCGTGGACCTATTTGACGAAAGGCAGTTGGATTATCATGGCGATAAATGGATTCACTTTGAAGCTATTAATATTTGACGATGCGTTTTCGGACCGATGTTGGCAATCTTAAAAACTCAATCAGGCTACTGGCGTCTAACCGCACCAACTCTTGCACATATTAAAAGCGGCCACCCACTTGGGGCAGTCGCTTTTTCGATTTCGTTCAGTTAAGGCTTTTGTTGTTAATGGCGACTAACGGCAGCGCGTAGTTCACTGTCTTTTAGTTTCAGCCGCACAATGGTTCCGACTTTTTCCGGGTCATCTATCCACGGTTCATGGCCCGCACCGTTGATCGTTGTTAATTCACCATGTTGGACAACAGCGGCGATCTCCTGACCTAATTCAGGATTGGCAAATGGGTCGTTGGTTCCCCAGATTAAACTCATGGGTACCGTTAGCTGCCGTAAGTACCGTTCCGGCAAGACGTTGGATTCTTTTGACCGATACATGCTGCGTAATAACGACAAGGTGGTTAATTGATAATGCGGTAAATGTGTAAACGCATAAACACAATCTGCAAAGCTTTGCGGCAGTGCGCTCACGGCGGCCGGGTCTGTTCCCATGCGATGAAGCGGTCCCCAGGCGCGCTTGGCTGATTTCGGGATCTGGCGTTTCATAAACCAGTGACTCAAGACCGGATTTAAGGCCGCCTTCAATGGTGCTGGCGTACTGGTCATCAGCATCCGGCCCGGATTGCCTAGCAAAATGAGCTGATCCACTCGTTCCGGATAAGGCAGTGCAAACCAGGTTGCCCAGTGTGCGGCCAGCGAGTGGGCAATGATCGGCACTGTTTTCAAATCAAGCTGATCCATGACTTGGCCGATCAATTCAATCGCAAAGTCATGCACCTTGACCTGTTCATAATCAAAGCCGTCACTTAACCCACTGCCTGGTAGTGCGAGCACAAATAAATGATAACCGGCTAATTGCGGCAACAATGGCGCCAATTCATACGGATCGCCGGTATTGCCAGGGATCATGAGTACCGGATCCCCGTGACCAAATTCTAAGACGCGGACACGCAAATCTGCTTCTGCTGACTCCGTGGGTGCGATTTTAAGCCACCGCGTTTTCGGTTTTAAGTGAAAATCAAGCCAAAGTTGATTCTCCGCATTACGCGCCGCCTGAAAAGCAACCGAATCATGTTCAAGAATGGGTTGCGTCACCAATCAATTCCTCCTTTTTAATCCTGTCCTCCAGTTAGCGACTAATCTAAGCTGTCAAACCATTCGTCATGGACGCTTGATAAATCGCTTTGACGTCTTCTTCAGATAATGGCACATACGCGCGGGTTTCAAGACTGGCATTGGCTACAGCCGCTGTCGCCATCGCGTCAAAATGCTTTTCATCGGCGATTCCGACTTCCGGTAAGGTCATCGGGAAGCCTAAATGCTGAATCCAGTCAAAAGTTGCGTCAATTGCTGCTTGGGCAACCGCGTATGTTTCGTCTCCTTCAAGGTCCCAAACATGCCGCCCGAATCGCGCAAACATTTCCGCGGTGGTTGGGTCTTTGGTCAAAATAAACTCCATCCAGCGTGGTGTTAAAATGCCGAGGCCAACGCCGTGCGTAATGTCATAGTAGGCTGATAGCTCATGCTCCAAACTGTGAACCGTCCAACCATTTTCGTTGGCCACGCTCACAAGACCATTCAATGCCATGGTCGCACTCCACATCAAGTTGGCGCGGGCATCCGGATTATGCGGCTCTTTAACGGCGATAGGTGCCCACTTAATAACAGTACGCATTAGACCTTCCATCATCCCTTTGCTGGCGTCATTATTTTTCGAACGATCAAAATATTGTTCGATCAAATGACTAAGGATGTCCATTGAACCAGCCGCCGTTTGCCGTACTGGGACGGTATAGGTCAAGCTCGGGTCAAGAAACGAAATGGCGGGGGTATTCGGGCCAGTGGTACCCAACTTTTCATGGGTTGCCGGATTAGAAATCACGGAGCCGCTGTTCATTTCACTACCTGTTGCCGCCAACGTTAAAATATCAACAACCGGTACCTGTTGCAACTTGTGCCGCGTTATCCCGCGATCCTTCACCAAGTCCCACGGGTCACCGTCATAGAATTTGGCACTGGCAATGACTTTAGCAGCGTCAATCACCGAACCGCCGCCAACTGCAAGCACCACGTCAATATCGTGTTGCTTTGCCAACTGTTGACCTTCACGAATCGAGGCAATTTTAGGGTTGGGTTCAATACCAGCCAGTTCGGTAACGTCTAAGTCTGCTAAAAGCCCCTTAACGGTATCATACAAGCCGGACTTTTTGATGGAATGACCGCCATAAACGAAAAGAACACGTGAACCAAAGCGACTCACGGCATCATGTAACTCAGTATCAAGCCGGCCGGTACCAAAGCGAATATCGGTGGCGTTTTGAAATCGAAAATTTTTCACAGTGCCATCTCCTATCATATAATGTCAACTTAATTGTACCGTTGTTGGCATTAAAAAAGAAACCGGATTCGGGCCGAACATGGCATACTGTCCTCGGCTTAATTTCAAGATAGCCAATACACCAAGCCAAATTTATGCGAACCATACTGCAAAGAAACAATGACCCTGATTTGTAATCGAAATGCCGATTTTTGCATTCTTATGTTGTTCGAAATCCAAAAATACGGCAAAAGGAATGAGTGACACCTCCCCTTGCCGTACTTGATTCAATGGTGCAACAAAGTCCGATGACTGTTACGCCGTTAATATTGCCACTGAGTCATTCTTAATGTGCCGGTTCAACTGGTAGGTTCATCCCTTGCCATCCTTCCAACGCACCTGCCAACTCAAATGCCTTAAACCCATGCGAAAGCAAGATCAACAAGGCTTGTTTGCCCAAAGTAGTGCCGCTAGTCCAGTCATACACCACATAGGTTTTTTGCTGGTCGAGTTGGTCCAATTTAGTGACAAGATCTTTTGCCGGCATGGCGCGGGCACCTTTTATCTGTACCTTTTTGGCTTGCGTCGGTGCATTACGAACATCCAGAACTTCATATGTTTGGTCACCAGCCTGTAACGCATGAAGAACTGTGAAGTGATCAATGTAAAGACTTAAGTAGGTTCTTAAAAAATCAATTTTAGCTTGTTCCATCATGATGTGCCCCTTTCTGAGGGTATATGGGTTACTTGGTCCCGAGCAGTAATTTATCGAGTAATCGGTTGAGTTGTATTTGTTCATCATGGGTTAGGTTGGCAAAGAGCCGATTAACCGTTTGATAATTCACCGGTAAAAACCGGTCAAGTAACGTCGCCCCTTCTGTTGTCATCCGAATTAAAGAAGCGCGTTTATCAGCTGCGGTCGTCGTCTTCTCAACCAAGCCACTTGCGACCATGCCTCGAACTAATTTACTCGTGGTTGCTTTAGTTGCCCCGAGCTTTTCAGCTAAGACCGTAATGCTTAAAGCTTGCGGTTGTTGATGGTACAGGAACATTAAGATCAAAAAGCGTGATTCCGACAACCCAAATTGATCCAGAACCTGTTGATAGTCATTGGCAACCGCTCTGAAGCAAGTGCGAAAATTCAGAAAAGTCAAGACTGATTGAGTGTCAACATCGGGATAAACTTTGCGCATTAGGTCAAGCCGATGTTCATCCGGGCGATCAGTAAAGTCAAAATTCAAAAGTCATCCTCCTCATGTTGTTAGCTGGCTAACAACATGAGTATGTAACTCATTCTCACGCGTGTCAAGCAATGTTTTATCGAAAAATGGGTTTATACAACTGTTATTCAATGATGACTTTGAAAATGCGTAGTCGTGACGCAAAGACAGGGTATTTATATCAGTTATGAGTTGTGAACACAGAATACGACTTTCTACTCTGGACGATTTGCAAGTTTGATCTTACTTCCTATAACGTGTTCGTCAGCCCAGCAATCTGCGCTTAAAGACCTTAAGCGCAGTGGCCAAACCTCGGCAGGCCGCTTACACTCCGATTGCTAACCGCACAGGCTCGAGCCCACCAAAAAAAGCACCTTCTCCACAACTAATACTTGTGAAAAAAGTGCAGGCAAAAAACTCCCTGTTATAACCGGCGTTAATATCCATAAGCTATCAATGACAGATCAAACATCATATTCCGTTGCTTTTTCTGCTTGATGAATCAGATCTGCCGGCGTCTTGATCCCATCATCGCGCATATCGGCAATGCCAAGCTGCAACGTAACAGCCACATCCGGCATACCGGGTTGCGCGGCCAGCGATTTGGCAAACTGGCTGCGAATACGCTTAGCCGCAATGGTGGCCCCTGCGCGATCAGTGTATAGCAACACAGCCCAAGTCGGATGGGTCCGATCAATCAAATAAACCATGTCATTCGTCCGCGTTGAAGCTGTAAGCGCCTGTGAAACAATTTGAATCAGCTCATTAAACTGCGCTGTTGTCATTAGCCGGCGCAACTCACCTTCGTAGCGCAATTTTAAGGCAATGGTGCTAACCGGTAAGTGATAACGGCGGGAAGTATCCATGTAGACGGCGCCATCTTGTTGATAAGCCACCAACGTTCGCAACCGAGTTCGTTCGTCAAAACTGCCGAATTGCTGAACCCGATTGATCAACTCCTGATTCCGATGTTGCAACGTCAGTGTTTTTTGAACCAGACCGTAAAAGGAGACACTGAACAAAACCGGCATGATCAACCAAAAAATCAACGCTAGCGGTGCTGGGTGTCCGGCTAAAAGGTCGGTATACACCATCCATGTGCCCTGTGCAAAAATGAACAGTAGATTCAATACTAGCCCCGCCGTCAATCCCCAAAAGTAGGTTGCCAATAAAAGAAAAATACTGATACCAAGATAGACCGTGTTAAGCAAGACCTGATCAGATGTCAATGCCATGAACACCGCAGTAACTGCTGTCAGAAACAGGAATGCTAGCAAGTTCAAATCGGTCCGCAAACCAAGCTCAGCGGTTTTGCTTTTCATTCGTTATCCCCTTCTCCTGTGCCCGTGTGCCATACTTTCGTAACAAGAAAATCAGTGCTGCCAGCAACAATACCAGCATCACCGCAGCAACCGTTAAGAAAATGACCAGCGTCCGTTTCTGAAGCAACTGTTTGGTAACGGATGATCCGGTACTAGTTGTCGCTTGTTTTTTAAAGCGATAGTCGTAATGCTGATTATCCGGATCCACTGCAATCAAGTCACCACGATATGCCTTAATTTGTGGCTGGGTTACCATTTGCGTCGACCCTAAAAAGGTGGCGTCAGCCGTGGCTCCAGTCACAACTAGCATGGTTTTGGCAGCATTATACGGCGAGCGCAGCAATTGCGCCGTGCCCAGCGTTTTGCCATAAGCGCTTTCAATACTGAGCTTTTCGTTGGCCACTAGCCGCGTAAAATTGCCATTATAGCGAAAATAAAGCTTGGGATTTAACGTTTGAATCAATCGCGTGGCTTTGGGACTGCCAAAAGCAATGACATTGTTGGCAGCCAAGACTGCTTCACTTGGCGCTTGATCATAATAGGTGATGGTGCCAGTATTCCGTTTAGCAAAACTGCCAAGCAAGTTCACAATATTCGTCAACGTTTTAAAATCTGTGTTCGTCATTTGGGCCGGGCGAACCACCGCTACATGATCGAACGCCCCTTGCTTGAGGAACATCGTCGGGTAGTTTCGAAAAAGCTGACCGGTTTGTGGCTTTGACTTAACCCGAAATTCCGAGGCTTCACCAATCGTAGCCCATGGCGTCTGGTCATTGGTCGTCGTGGTCGTGCCCGGTAACGCCAAATCGACGGCGATGCGGATTGTCACCGCATTTGCAAGCGGCATGTTCTTGGGCACGGTTAACGTAATTGTTTTGCCATTAGCACCCGCTTGCGTCAATCGCCAACTCCCGATAGGTCGATCGTCCACAGAAGCCGTCACTAATGACCGGGAAAAATCGAGATTCTTGGCATACCGCAAATTCAATTTAATTTGGCTGCCATCAGCATTGGTGCGATCCATTGGCAGCTTCACGAAAAAGACTGCCTGCTGATGTCCGCTACCAGTAAGGGTTGTATCCGTTGGGCTCAGCGCGTAATGGTTCCCGAAATCCTGAAGCGAACTAGAAAAAGTCTGGGTTTTTGCCGTGATGATTTTTTTCGTTGCTTTAGTTTCCTGCATCAGTTCCTGATTGGCCACAAATCGTGCCGCTTTCACAAGTAACGTGTCCGTTTTGGCAGTAACTATCAATTGGTAGCGACCGTTTGTATAAACTGTCTGCAGAACAGCCCCGCGATTCAGATCACGAGTTTGGATCTGCTGCTTAACTGCGCTTGGCAAATGGTCGTAACGAGCTACCACCATTTGGTAAGGACGATTGGCTAAGGTCTCACTGTCACTTGGGGCAATAGCAATTGCTTCTTCCGCATTGCTCAAAACCCGCGCATAACCCGCCAACGCGTATGTAGCGGCAGCTAATTCCGAGTTGCTCGGCGCTGTCGGAACGGCAATGCCCGCCTGTCCTTTGGCTATAGTATCTTGACCACTAAAATGCTGATAAAACGACTTAATCGCCGGCTCAGGCTCATCTAGCGTATAGGTAAAATTCAAATTACTTTGTGGATAAACCGTTAACCAGTTAGCAGGCGTCTGGGTCTTTTCAACTGTCCCCTGATCCGTGGTAAGGACTTGGCCTTGAACGGTTAGTTGATTACTGCCTTGAATTAAATTCACCGGAACATCAATACTGTGAGTTTGTAACCCACTCGTGTTGTCCGGTCGAAAAGAGGCAAATTTAACCCCATTAATGGACACCGTCAAATCAGATAGGGTCCGATCTGCCAACTGACTCACCTGAAAGTTCAGATTAAGCTTGGCTGTTTCGACTTGCCAATATCCCATTTTGACAAAATACATGTCCGTTCGAATGCCTTGACCAGACTGACTAGTCGCGACATTTTGAAACGGTTCGGTAAAAGTTTGCGTTGCTGCTTGAACCGGCAACGGCTTGACAAAGAAAAAACACAGGACGGCTAGCAAGTATAAGAACCATTTATTGATACCGTTTTGTCTTATACCAGTGAGCCTGTTGATGAAAAAGTTGTTCACGAATATACGCCACCATTCCATAAAGTGCGACTGCCAGCCATAACTGACTGTAAGTGATATACATTAACCCGATGATCCCGACATTACCGACTGTCATTTCGCCTTTTTCTGTGGAGATCGTAATGAAGGTACTGACGATGAATAACAAGATCGCAAGCAGCCATAGACCGGTCGAGAAACCCTTCAGTCCAACATGTGCCCAGCCGGCAGTTGACAGAATAAAAACCGCATCGGACAGGACAAGCGACGTCATGAGCAGAAAATAAATCGAGAGAAAGTAAATGAGGTCAAACCGGATCGGTCGACCGCGTTTTTGAAAAAGTAAGGTGCTATTTTTTAAAATAACGTAAATATTACCTTTGACCCACCGTGTTCGCTGATGAAACCACACATCGAGTGTCTGTGGTTCCTGTTCCCAGGTCACGGCTTTAGGTTGAAATTTGATCCGGGCGCCGTTCATATAGACATGAAAACTGATCTCCGTGTCCTCAGCTAGTGCCTTGACATCCCAGCCGCCGATTTTGTCAATCAGGCTACGGCGAATGACATAATTGGTGCCGGGGATCGTGCACAAGCCGAACAAATGTTGCCGTCCAGCCTGAGCCATCCACTGAAACGACAAGGTCTCAATGTTGATAAAACGAGTTAACCATGTCGTCTGTTTGTTGCGCGTACGAAACTTACCAATCACCGCGCCTAATCCATCGTCCGCCATCAGTTCACTCACCAAAATTCGCAAGGCACCGACTTCTGGCGTGTTATCGGCATCATAAATGGCCAACACCGACCCCTGTGCCTTGGTCAGCCCAATATTCAATGCGTTGGACTTGCCTTTACCGCCTGTCACGGCATCTGTGTTGATCACATGCAACTGCCGATCTGGATACCGATGTTGCAAATCGCGTAGTAACGCCGCGGAATTATCAGAAGAATTATCATTAACCACAATGATTTCATAACGATCCTGGGGATAATCAAATCGCAACAAGGATTCAACGGTTTTGACAATCACCACGCCTTCATTGTGCGCTGGCACCATAACGGAAACCATTGGCGGTGTGGACGGCAAAGACGGTTCTGGTTGTTGCGTCATCTTCATATACTCAAAATAGCCCGCGACAACCAAAATGATGTTCACCATGAGGATCAGCCAAATCGCCCCGATGGCAAATAGCATGATCCAATCTAAAGCACTCAATTGCAGCCTCCTTCAGTTTTTATGACGAATTCCTTCAATCGCTCTACCTAACGTCGAAATTTATCGCGATAAAGCTTACTGCCTTTTCTCAGTAACACGGCAAGGATCACCAACATGATCAGCATGAAAATCAGCAAAAACCGTTCTTGCCAATTGAAGAATCCGTTCAGACGGGTACTGATGTGCTTTGCCTGTGGCCGTTTCTGGTGGGGCTTGTCCCCGCTAGCGACCGTGACGGGCTTGCCGTTTCGCCGATATTGGCCGAATTGACTGGTTACCGTCACGTTACCTGCTACAAGCCGATTGGTGAATGCATCCGAACTAAAGTCAAACCAAGTGCCGTGATAAGCACGGAGATCCTGTTTGAATTGCGCCAACGCTTTTGCTGTCGTTGGTAGTGTCATCTGCAGTGCTAGCGGTGCTGCAGCTGTGCTGTCACCATCATTTGCTCCTTCAATCGTTTGCCAACGCCGCAGCGGCATCACCCAAAAAGCACGTTCAGTCGTATTCGCAGTTTGCGGTACGGTATGCGCCGATGCATCAGTGGTTGGTGTACTCGGCAGTAACCACTGGGTGTTCGTTTGACGATAAAGCGCCTGTAATTTAGGCGTCAGTGCAGTACGGATGTCACCACTGATGCCACTGGGGTAAAGCCCGTTTTGTATTGCCTGTTTCACTTGTGCCAGATACAATCGCTGCACAGCTTTAGCATCAGCAGGCACCGTCTGGCTGAGCTGTGGCCACTGCCAGATTAGCTGACCGCCAGCTTGCATGCTATTGGCTAAAGCTGCCAAGTAAGCAGCATGCTCCGGTAAACGTACATGTTTCGCGGTTAATGTGGCACTAAGCGCAAAGGAAATCCCTTGTTGGCGTAAAAACGTCGTCACCAGCCGTAACTGTTTGGGACCCGTTGTTGGCGTCACTCCGGTTATCAGAAGAGCCGGTGCCAATTTTTGTGCTTGCCCCGTCAAAAACCGGGCTAATAACCGCTGGGCTAACAAACCAGTCAAACCGTTCTGATCAAAAAAAGGTAAATAAGCTTTGTATTTGGTCATCAAACCATAGCCGTACGTCTGCGATGTTCCTTGCACTTGCAGACGACCCACTGCGTCAGCAACTGCCGGATACAAAGTCCAAGTTGTCGCGGTAAACGGCAGTAATTGCCTGACGTTGGTTGTCTCATCCTGCAATTGCAACTGCAAATGCGTCACTTGCTCACCAGCACCGAATGTCCGTATAAAATCCTGCGGTAATCGCGCGCCGATATGGATCTTTTTGCCCGTAAATTGCGCCCAGTCATGGTCAAATGCAGCACTGTTTTGCGGACTCGCTTGCCAATTCACCATTCTCATCACCGCTGTGTATTTCCAATTGAGCTCACCGGCATGGTATTGGCTAAGCGCAACCTGGGTCACCGACTGTCCTAAACCAAGCAATAACCGGGTCATGTCAGCAACAGGTTGATCTTGTGCGGTTTCTGAGTGTTGGCTGTCATAGACCAATAGCACTGCCGGTCGAGTGGCAGCAGCAACAGATTGCTTCTGACAGACATGATTGCCGGCTACCAAGCCAATGATGATCAACAAACAGCTGAACAAACGCTTCATGGCGACACCTCCTTGGCACTAGCCAGCGCATCCACCGCTTGGTTCTCATGGCGCGTCATGAAGTCGCTAAGCCCTAAAAGCAAGACCAGATTCTGACTAACAGCGGTTAAGACCAAATGACGGGCCAAATCAGCATCACCATTCAAAATAACAGCCACGAGCATTGCGATTACCACAAGCCCTTCAAATCCGATCACGAGCCAGCCGCAAACAATCCATGCCCGAATACCCCGGCGCCCGCCTTGATAAACCCGATAACCGTAAAGGCCAATTAGAATGCTGGCAAGTAATAGAAAGAACTGAAACTGTTTGGGGAAAAATGCCCGCATGACCAGACTGCAACTCGTAAAATACCGACTTTGCTGTTTCGGTAGCCCTTTCGTCGAAACAGTAAAGTCGCCCACGGCCGCCATCTGTGTCAGGTACACATCCCCGCTCGCAAGCTGGAGCATCCGAACGAGCTGATCGGGATAACCGGCATAGAGCCGCAGTACCTTGCTATATCGCAACTGGCGCACAAACTCACGCTGTACAACGCGATGACGCGTGTTAACTGGCAACTTATCCTGGTAAAACTGAGTGCCCGCCAACAATGCGTATTGCGGTTCAAGACCGACACTGGCCAGCGTTTTGCCCGGATCAGTGGCGTTTAGCAACACACCGCGGGTCATGCTTTGATACAAACTGACCGCCTTTAGCTCGGCTGGCGTCTGCCGGATTGTCAAGCCACTCAAAAGTACCAACGCAAAACTCACGAGCAGCAAACACCATTTAAATGCCCGCGTACGGTGCCACCATAACCCCACGGTAGCTAACAATACCGGTCCCACTAACCAGGCAGTCTGCATATCGGCTGTGATCAAAATGGCCCCAGCGCTTGCAAAAATCAGCAAATAACGCCACGCATGCGCTGGTTTTCTGGCCAATAGCAGCAAACTGCCAAACAAATAAGTGACAGCAATCAGCATCACGGATTGTGAATAAAAAGAATTGAAGTACAGCGTCAGGCTGGTATCACCCAATAGCCAAACTGCCAGTATCGCAATGAGATAATGGCGGCCTTTTCGTTGTTGCCGAGTCAACCCGGCAACAACCAAATACACACCACCTAAGTACAGGCAAAACGCCAGCATCCCCAAAACCCGTAAATGAAAGACGGTTCGACTGATTAAAAGTTGATTGATCCAAAGCGCAACTTGAATGAGCAAGTTCTGACTTGACCATGCCGGCAAACGGGTATCGTTGTAAAATTGCCGGATGCTATAGGTAACATCTAAATAACGCGCTCCATGATGAGATGCACCCAATCGCGGCAGCAGTTGGTTATGAGATAGCACCCGAGCAAATTCACCGTTATCGGCATACCCGTGCAAGGTCGGCCCAAACAAGTACCAGCCGCAAACAGCTACCAATAAGATGACTGCTAAAAGCGCTGGGGAGCAGTAGCGGCTAAAAACAGCGCCTGCCGCTTGCAAACGCCGCCTCATGATGTCACCTGTCCTTCGCGATAAGTATCCAAGGCAACCAATGTCATTAAGTTGTCAAATGAATACACCGTTTGACTCGCCGCATCACCCAGCCCGCCATTTAACGGTGAGTCAGTCTGCATCTGAAACGCCAACGCATGCTGCAGTGCGCTTTTGGCGGTTGCCTGATCGTGCTGTTGCATCGCCAACAAGGCCGCTAAAGCGTAAGCCGCCGCGGATTGATCCTCGCTAGCTGCTTGTCCGGTCGCCGTATAACGATTCATCAACTGACCCGCTCTCACCTGCTGGCGCACCCACTGCCAAGTAGCATCCGATAATGCCTGGACTTCACTAAGATGCAACGCCGTTAGTAAACTTTCGACAATATTGATGGTTGCACTTTTGGTGTAACTTTGATCAGTCAAGTTTAGGCGTGTGGCAAATAACGGTAAGGCAGCACTTGACAGATGTCCATTTTGTACCTGCAGCAAGGCTTTCTGATAAACTGCTTTGCTGCCTAACTGCTTAAGCGTTGCCAAATCCACATAGCACAAAGTCAGGGTTTTCGCGCGCTTACCCGTGGACGCGTCAACATAATCGGTTAACTGGTTTGCGCGTAAATTGGTCACTTGAAACTTGGCGTAAAGCCCGCGGGCAGTTTGTTGCCACTTGGGCTGCGGCATCTGCAACAAGCTGCGCATAATCCGGAAGTCATCAACCGGCGCATTTACCGGATACAAGGTTCGCGTCGTTGGTTGGTAACGATAGCTAAACTGGTGTCCCTGCCAAAAAAGACGCTTCGTACGATGATAAAAAGCCGAAAACGCCGCATTTTGCCGGGTTAACGCTAAATGCTGCAGCCATAGTCCGGAAGATTCGCTTAAATAAGCATGGCCAGTCGTCTTAGTTCCGGTTTGCCGGTCGTTACGATAATTCGTATAAACCCCGTCTTTTTGGACCATTTCTTTCTTTAAGAATCGAAGCAGTGCGGTATATTGCGCCTCGAACGCTTTATTTTTAGGCACACGAATAGGCACCGATCTAGTGACCGGTGCCACTTGTTTTGTTGTTTTTTCAGGTTGCACTTGCTGACACCCAGCCAAAAAAAGGCCGGCTGCCAAAACCGCCAGCAACCGTTGCCATCCCCAAACTGACATTTTTGCAAACAATTTTACTTTTCCCCACTCGATTTGTTCTGATCAACTAACCGTCTTTTTTATCATGCTTTATTGCCCTGCTTAGACATGCTAAACCCCTGACGGTATAGACCAACTAATATATTATTATACTGATTTCGACTTACAAAACAACTAATATTTCTAATAACAACATCAGAAAAAATGAATGCCTTGTTTCACCAGGCATTGGCTGTCATTTAATGCGAATAACTATCCTCTGCCGCGAGATTCACGAGGGCTTCATCCTGCTCTGTGGTCAACTTTGCGCGGCCTTGAAATTTCGAGTAATAAAGCATCTGATCCGTGCGATCATAAAAGGCATCCGGATTGAGATCAGCCGCCTTCAATTGCGCCAATCCCATCGATACTGTGATGTGTAAGACGTTGCCCGCAACCATGAAGGGATAGTGGTGGATCCTCGCTTGCAAGCTATTGGCAAAAGCCACGGCCCGCTCGAAGCTTTGATGCCGCAACAGCAAATTAAATTCTTCACCACCCACGCGAAAACATTGAACATCCGGCGTCTTTCTGGTCTCGTCCAACAATAGCCGACCAACTTGCGCCAAAATTTCATTTCCTGCCAAATGGCCATACGTATCATTCATCTGTTTGAAATGATCAATATCAAAAGCAATCATGGCAACAGGTGTTTGTTGAAAACGAAATTCCTTAAATGCTTTCGCCAACTGCCGCTCAAAACTGGCATAGTTCTCCACTTGTGTTAGCCGATCCGTACTTGCCGCGTACTGAATGCGCGTTGTGTCATCATTATTGCGGTCAAAAAAATCCAGAACATAACTTAGCACCGCATTTGTGATCAAAAAGTCGCCGGCATAGACCAAAGGCATTGCGCCCGTGCCATTTGCCAATAAGGCCGCATTGAGAAACACTACAACCTGCCAACACAACCCAACGCAAACTGTTAGCGCGAAACTGGCCTGCATAAAAGACAATTGCATGCGTCGCCCCAACACTACAAAGGCATAAGCAACGACTGCTTCAATGCTTATTACGATCAAGTCCTGCCAGATTGTCGCGTTAAATCCGATCAAAACTAACTGCGTCAAGCCACCGGCACCGGCAGTCACCACCAAACTGCGAGCCCCCAAATAAGCCATGACATAAAAAAACAACATTAATCGTTCATTCACAATAATCCAGGTAGGTTTGCCGGTCAGTAACTCTATTTGAAAGAAAACCAGTAACACGGCAAAGTAAACCGTTCCCAGCTGATTCAACCGTCCCTTGGTATAGATCACCTTACCGCCGTGGAGATGATGGCGTTTTAAATAAGCCAGGACAATCATCTGAAAGATCAAAATGACGCCGAGAATAACAAAAATATTACGCAAAGTTGACGCCAAAATCGGCAAAAGTGTTTCAACGTTCATTCCATTCACCTATTGTTTGATGCTTGATCCGCGGTTGCTTCTTGTTCAATTGCCTGTTGCGCGACCAAATTCAGATAATGAAAAGGCTGGTCATAGTTTGGCTGAAAGAACATATCGACAAACGCCAAGTCATCGATCGTATTCCGATTTGCAATGGCAACCGATACGGTATTGGCTGACTGGGTGATATCGTAGCGACTTAATAATTGCGCGCCAAGAATGCGTCGCGTATCACGCGCATACACGAGTCTGATCATGACCCGATCAGCTGTGGGCATGAATTTAGGCCGATACGTGTCCTCGTATGTAACTGCCGCGGCATTGATCCCTTTTTCCAAGGCGTTTTTAAGCGTCAAGCCGGTTGAGGCCAAGTGGTGATTAAACAGCGGCATCGCAGTTGTCCCTTGCGTCCCCGGATAACGTTGCAAGTTTCCAAAAAGGTTGCGACCCGCGATCATCCCTTGCCGAACCGCATTCGTCGCTAACGGAATATAAACCTGTTCTCCAGTCGGATTAAACTTCACGGTACATGCATCGCCTGCCGCGTAAACATCAGGATCAGAAGTCTGCAAGTAATCATTGGTCATAATCGCGCCATGCCGATCCATCTCAATTTGCCCGCGTAACAGTTCTGTATTAGCCATAAATCCGGTACAAACAATCGCTAAATCTACTTGATAAGTGTTCATCGCTGTTTCAATCGTGATCGGATCCGCAGTGGAAGCACCGCTATGAAAAGCCTGAACCCGTTCGTTTAGCAACACTTTAGTCCCATGTGCCTCGAGCAGTCTGACTACTCGTTTGGACATCGCCGGATCAATATAGTGATTAAGCAATTGATCATTACCTTGTAGCAACGTCACCTGATGACCTGTATTCGTGTAACTTTCAGCTAGTTCCACCCCAATATAGCCACCACCGACAATCGCAATATGCGCATGTTGACTTGCAGTTGCGTAAATTGCCTGCGCCTGCTGGTAATTCTTGCACATCAACACCCGCTCTTCACTAACCCCGTAAACCGGCGGAACGACGACATAGGAACCGGTCGTCACCAACAACTTGTCGTAGGTATCCTTGAACACCTCGTTAGTCAGCAGATTCTGAATGGTCAATTGTTTCGCATGAACGTCAATTTTTAAAACATCATGTTGAATATGTACCGTTGCCCCTGCTTTGCGCAAACTTGCCGGAGTCGCATAAAACATATCCTCAAGCCGCTTGACCGTCCCAGCAAGATAAAGTGCAATCCCGCATGAAAGAAATGAGACATTGTCTTCGCGTTCATAAATGACAACATCGCTTTCTGGATGTTCTTTTAAAATCTGCATTGCAGCGGCAACTCCTGCATGCGTACAGCCAACCAAAACAATTTTCATAGCGCCAAAACCCCCCATTTACTCAACGCTGTCAGATCTCCTCAATTTGTTGGATCAGAAGCCTGTAACTTCAAAAGTTGCGGCTTCCCATAAAAATAGCCTTGCCGTAAATCAATCCCCAGTGCATCAACAAGCCGATCATCAGCAGCACTTTCAATCCCCTCAAGAATGAAGCGCATGTGGTACTCAGCCGCAAGATCACGCCAAAAACGTACACGTTGCTGCATACGTGCATCACTCAACGTCAACTTGGCATCATTTTGTAAAGCAAACTTCATCTCACTCGCATAAGGCAAAAGTGGTCGGATATGCGACAGTTTATTTTCGCCGGTAGCCACATCATCAAGGCTGATTTCAATCCCGCGTTCGACAAACCGCTGGATCATCGGCTCAAGTTGCGCCCAGGCAATCGGGGCTTCCTCCGGCTCTTCCGTTAGTTCCACAACCAGACGCACCGGACGCAACTCATTTTGCACATCAATCAAGGCCGTTTGAATCTGGTGATTGAGCATCTGCATCCGATTCAGATTGACGGAAACCGATCCGATTTTCAAAACCAATTTTTGCGCTGTTTGCCGCAGTGTATCAGCAATCACCGGTGCCGGCAGTGCTGAAAAAGACACAGGTGGCTGCCAACCACGAGACGTATGTTGCTTCATCAAAAGTTCATATCCAATGAGACTTTGATTGGCTTTATTAAGTTGCGGTTGAATAAAGTAACGATACATGATAACTCCGATCTAAAAATATTCTCAACAAAGAATATTGACTGCTTAATAACACTTCTTCTTAAGTTTAACGGAATGCACCGCTTTAAACAACGAGTGTTTTTTAAAGCGCCGGTACTTTGGAAATGTTCTTCAGTTGTCATTAAATCTGGTCCTAGTTCAAGAAGATTAGCTGCTTGCGGGTTTTTCTTGCGTTTTTTGTTTTGGGCGATTTGGTAATTTTTCTTGCGTTCTATAACGCGTTCATCGGCGCAGAAGTTGGCGTGTAAAGACCTCAGCTGCAAAGCCCTCGTACACTCCGATTGCCAACCGCGCCGGCTCGCGTTCACACCAAAAAAGCCCGATAATCGTCATCGGGCTTAGGATGCTGCTCTGAAACTAATGACTAACTTTGACGGCATAAACAATGCGAATCGGGGTTGAGCGGACTCGCAGTAGACGTGCTGCCTCTTGGTTGCCATGGCTGGCGCGGATACATAGCATGCGTCGGGCCTGTTTAGCGACTAACAGGGTTGGAAAATCTTTTGGAAATAGTAAAGCGAACAACGCTTCGTTCGTTGCGCCAATCAATGATAAGGGACACCTTTCTGCTTGCTGTAATTTGTGCATAGTGTAGCATGTTTCTTCTCAGGCGCCAAGAGAATCTTGAATGTTTTCGTTATTTTAATCTAAATGTTACTTTAGCCATCCGCCAGTCATGAAATTGGGTTGAACACAGAATTTTTCAGAGTCCTTACCTCTGTATATAAAGACGAATAAGCTGGGTTTCGCACGGACCATCAAGTTCATTGCAAAGCGGTTAACAACCGTTCCAAGGTGGCGGTAAGCGCTTCAGGATCTTTAACATTGGTGGCGAAAGCTTTCTCCAGCACCTGAAACAGCTCATGGACTTCCGCAGCCGCCACTTGTCCATCAGTCGTCAAAAAAAGTTGCCGCTCGCGGTCACTGTGCGGCGCCATCCGCTTTTCTAGCAGACCTTGTTGAATTAAGCGCTTGATCAGGTTAGAAACGCTCGCCGGACCACGACTTAGATCCACGCTGATCTGGCGCTGATTCGTACCGGGATGTGCAGCGACAAAAGTCAATACCTTAGCCTGATCGCTATTTAAGTTGAGTGTGCCGAGATGTTGATTGAGAAAATATTTCTGTAATTTAGCCAGCTGATAAATCAAGCCGGAAATGTTCGTTTCGGTTTGCATGTCGAACCTCCATACCCATTAGCATACACGTTTGACTTGCAAACACAACAGTTTCGTTAGCGTCTTTTCTCTAAATCCCAGTAGCAAACCGCGTCACAATTGAAAGACATTCAAAAAGACGCCTGCCACAATCTCATTGTATGTAGACGCCCTTGTCTTTTTGGTGCGATTAATCATCGCTGTCTTTAATAAGCTCCCATTTGCCTGAATCATCATCGTATTTGCTCATTTGGTCATGAATCTCATCGTAGCGGTATTTATTGTACAGTTCGCCACTGTCTTTGTCGTAAACATCGACTTCTTTCATGTTAACTGCCGGCGATGTGACTTCCACGCGATAATCGTCAAGATCAAAATCATCCAGATCGGCGGCCATTTTGGCAACATCGCGGTTACTTAGATCGCTGCTACTGCTGTTGGTCTCTTCTTTTTCTGCACGTGACTCGCTGGCATTAGCGAGTGATTCACTGGCGGCTTCTTGAGATGCTGCCAGTGAGCTAGATGCTGCTGCCTGCGATGCGGACGCCGAGGCTGAAGCAATTGAGGCTGAGGAGGCACTTGCTGCTGACGCACTGGCCGAACTCGAGGCGGCTTCTTGCGTCTGCTGACTGCGGTTCTGAAAATATAAGACACCGCCCACAATGACAACCGCAGCGAGTAATACCAGCGTCACAATTAGCCATGGTCGTTTCGGGTGGTTGGGGGATCCGCCACTGGTTTGGCGGCGACGGGTCACCGGTGGCACGCTGCCTGATTGTGGTCCTGACGCCGATGCCGAACTCGTCTGACCGCCAACATTTTCCTGCTGATTAGCCAACGCAGCATTCTGATTTTCTAATCGATAGGCCTTAAGATTGAAACCGCAATTGTGACAATATGCTTCGTCAGCGCTAACCTGAACGCCGCAATGTGGACAAAATTCCATTTCTACTTCCTCCGTTTTTGATATTTGGTGTCTTACTACCCTGTCATATCAACAATTGAACGCCAAGCTAGCACTGACGATCGCGAGCTGTATGCGCTACTCACTTATTTTTCAGGAGCCGGCAACTGTCGCAGCATCCATTGATAAGCTTCAGGTAGGACCTGTTGCCAATAAGTAAAACCGTGCGCCCCAGCAGCGCTCCAGTGCATGGTCGGATTTACCCCGGCAGCCGTGAGTTGATCGGCAAACCGGCTAACATCCTGAAATGGCACCGTTGTATCTGCCTGACCGGAAGCAAGAAAAACGTGCAACCCGACAGTGCGGTCACCTGTTAACATTTCAGCCGGCGCATCTGCTTCCCACTGTGCCTGATTCCATTGCCCGGCACGCAAAAATGCTGACATCCGTGGCCGCGCAGCTTCAGGGACCTGTTGCCAGACAGCCGGTGACAATGCCGCAACCGTGCGAAATGCCGTTGGAACTGCTAACGCCAGATGCAGCGCGCCATAACCGCCCATCGACACGCCGCCGACCGCATGGGCATCCGCCTGGGGCAATACGGCAACTTGTTGCTGCAAATGCGGCAGCAAATCCTGCACGATCGCTGTCTGCATCTTTTCTGCTGGCGAATCAACGTAAAAACTATTGCCGCCATCAATGAAAACCACGACTGCAGGATGCTTAGTGGCCGTCACCGCTTGATCTAACATGGTTTTTGAATCAACCAATTTCACCAGATTGGTTGCATCACCATCCATCCCGTGCAGCATCAAGATAAGCGGATACTGGCGCGATGAGGTATAGCCAGCCGGAAGATACGTAAAATAGCGCCAAGAACGATTCAGCGTCGGCGAAAAGAAACTTGACTCGTTGAGACTGCTAGCCGCTTGTGGTGACGTGACACTCGACTCAGATGAAGTTGATGCGCTGATGGTGCTGCGGTTAACAATTTTGGAAGCAGACGCCGATGTCACCTGTCGTGGCGCTGACGTTGAAGATTGACCCGATTTTGAAGGTGCCAAAGATGGAACCCACCAGATCAAAAATACGACCGCGATCATCAAAGCAGTGATTAAAATACCAGAGATTCGCTTACGCCGTTGCATGGTCGTGCACCTTAACCCAAGCCAATACGTTCCTTTGTTTCGGTTTCAAACCCTTACCCCATAACTGCCTCTTGTGAAGGACTTCTTTATCGTACAACACTCAGCACCAATACAGAACATATTTTATTTTATCGCAACAAACGTTCAGTTGCGAAACGCGTCAATCACGTCGCAAAAGCCGTGCCGTGACGACCATCACTAATGCGGCAACTATCCCGACAACATAACCAATACCAGGATTGAGCAACCCTTGAATTTGATTCGTTCCGCTGCTCATTAATGGTGCATAGGCAACATATAAAGCCGCATACCCTAATAATCCTAACATCCCGCCAAGTCGCATCATGCCGCGCGCCCGGAAAAGCCCAAACACTAATCCTAAAGCTGGCCCCACACCTGCCAACGCTAGCGCTACATAAGGCAGATTAACCTTTGCCGCACCCACTGTCCCAGTGGTAGCAGCCGTCGTTTCGGCCAATGTACTGGCACTGCGAACCAAGTCATACAAACTGCCGCCCACCGTTGTCGTACCAACCCCGCTCGCTCCAAAAGGCCAAGCATAAGCGGCAATTAGGGCAAGAAACGCGGCCACTAAATAAACCAGCCAGATCAAGCTACCGCGCCGATGCGATTTTCCAGCAAATTGTAGCCACCAACGCGACGAACCGCCACTTTGGGAATTAGGTGAAAAGTTTGGCTGACGATTAGGCGTCGAATACGGAGGCACCGGACTAGCTTGTCCAGATGAAGGCATCGTCCAAATATCATCATCATCGGACTGATCACTACGATTCCGCGGCTGGTAAGGTGCCACCGGTCGCCGATTTGCCACGACATACACCGCCACCGCACTGGCAACTGCAAGCACCCAACCAATCAAGACCGAAAAGCTAAAGACACAAAATAACACCATGACGCCAATTAACGTATACACAATGTGAACAGCCAGCCAATCAAGAAAATGCTGAAAGCTGTCGTCAGTTAAGTCTAGGCTTTTCTTACCGGCCGGCGTCTGACTTTGACGCCGCCGAGAACGCTCGCCAACTGTTGGCTCCTGGTCAGCAATCGAATCTTGCGGCTCCGCTTGCTTAGTCGGTCGGCTTTGCGTGGATTGTGCCGCTGTTTGTGCCGCAATTTGGGCATCAAAACGCACCAAATCCGTGCCGCAATTTGGACAGAACTTAACGCCTGCCGGTATTTTAAAACCGCAATTCGGACAGTACCGCATCTTTCCAGCCAAATCGGTTTCCCTCCCATTTTTGTTGTTTAAATCCATCTTGCCTGCTTCCGCCAAAATAGTAAAGTTTCTGCCAACTTTTTAACGAAAAGCAAGCGATTTTGCAAACCATGAATGGCATAGTCAGCAGTCATCTTGCCGCTGAATTTTTGTGAAAATGAACATTGACTGCTTCCACCCTCACTTACTTATGATCGTTCCGAAACAAAAAGGAATCGCCCACCGGACAATTCCTTTTAAGTTGCTCGCTTATTCTAGATTAAGTCAGTGCATCCGCTACTTTTAAGCTTTTCAAGCGGAAGCGCCATTTTCACGACAACCGCTTAAAAATGGCGGTCGAAGCCATGGGGACCACCTGCCCCAAAGCTGCCCGGGTAGCCGCGGCGGGGACCATGATGCCCGTGGTGAAAGCGCTCCGCCCACGCCCGCATATCGTCAAACCGTTTTCCTTCTGGCCAGCTGAGATCATCGCGATTAGCCAAATCCACCGTTAATTTTTCAATTAACTTCAACAACTCAGCTTGTTCACCGTCAGTCAAACCGCTAAAAATTTGATCCGGCAAATCGGTTTTCAGCTTTCCGGTGGTTTCAATGAATTTGCGCCCATCATCCGTCAAAGCAATGAGTTGAACTCGCTTATCGGTTTCCGATTCATGGCGCTTAATCAGGCTCAGTTCTTCCAGTTTCTGCACCAAAGCCGAAACCGAGCTAGGGCGAATGTCTAAAGCTTCAACTAAATCCGAGTTCGTTAGCTCACCGCGCTGATCGAGTAAGCGCAACAAACGCAATTGATTAGGTTGCCGCTGCTGATCCCCAAAACGCAGGCTGCTGGCGATGGCCCCCATAAATGGCCGCTTTTGGAGTAATTGCCCGAATGCTTTTAATAATGCTTCTGAAGTTTGTGTCATACTTTTTTGCTCCTTTTGAATACGAGATTTTTAAAAGTTAGTTTTGTTTATGTCCAACTAACTGACATTAGTATAATCGCTTATTTAGTTAGTGTCAATTAAAACTAACATAAAGTCATCAAGTGTTTTGAGGGCCCGCCTCAAAACAACCCCTGAGACTGTCGACCACAAGTTCCAACCCAATGTGGTAATGCTCTTCATTGCCGTCCCGATTCCAAGTGCTAGCAAAAAGCCCACCCCTATCATCCCTGGGCGGACTTTACTTTATCGAATTGCTAGCTTTTTAATGTTGCTGTTCCCCATCCAAATAAGCGCGAACGCACGCAATCATGTCGCGCGATTGCGTATTGAATAATGGTGGCAACTGATCGAAGTCAAAATACTTCAAGGCCAATGTCTCATTCGGATCAGCTTGCTCCAAACCGCCACCCACCGGCTTGACCAAATACAGTCGACAGATAATCTGGGCCTGATCGCCATTTGGATACGTGGTAAAACCCTGCTCAAAAGTGTGTAATGGCTTGATAGGCTCAACCAGCAAGCCTGCATCTTCCTTCATTTCCCGTTTCAGCGTCTCAACAAACGTCTCGCCATACTCCATCATGCCACCGGGTAAACTCCAATTGCCTGCATCGGTGCGCTGTTGCAGTAATATTTGTCTTTGGTCATTGACGACAGCACCCGCAACTGCATTTAGAAAAATCGGCATATGCCCGACCTTGCTGCGGATGTCTTTTATATAATTTGCCACTTGGCTGCCTCTTTTCTTGACTTCATTACATTGATTATTCAATAGATGCTTGGCAAGTGCAAGCGACTCATCACCCGGATCAAGATTTCGCACACAGTTGCTGGAGCCAAAAACTGACCCGATTTTCTATAAAAAATTCTAAGCAACACCATACAAAAACGACCATCACCCTCAAGCGTCTTATCAACGCTCAAGGGATGGTCGTCTTTTCAATTATGCAAATGAGTTAGCGGATCATTAGTCCAACTTGGTCTTGCTGTTAACGTTCAACTTTTCATCAAAGTCATAAACAACCGGTTCGCCAGTTGCCATTTCCAAGTTCATGATGTCAGCATCGGAAATGTTTTCGATGTACTTGGTCAAAGCACGCAGAGAGTTACCATGTGCGGCAATAACAACATTCTTGCCGTCCAACAGATCTGGTGCGATGTGGTCTTCCCAGAATGGGATAACCCGTTCCAGCGTCACTTTCAGGTTTTCGCCGCCAGGAATGATCCGCGGATCAAGGTCGGCATAACGACGATCCTTAGCAGCAGAGCCTTCGTCAGTTGCCTTCAACAATGGTGGCAAAACGTCGTACGAACGGCGCCAGATGTGAACTTGATCGGCACCGTATTTGTCAGCCGTTTCCTTCTTGTTCAAACCTTGCAATGCGCCATAGTGACGTTCGTTTAGGCGCCAGGTTTTCATTTCTGGAATCCACAATTGGCCGGATTCTTCCAAGACGTAGTGCAGGGTCTTGATCGCACGGGTCAAAACTGAGGTGTAAGCTTGGTCGAATTCAAGGCCAGCCTGCTTAATTAATTCACCAGCATGCTTTGCTTCTTCGACACCCTTTTCACTCAGATCAACATCTACCCAGCCAGTAAACTGGTTGGACAGGTTCCATTCACTTTGTCCGTGACGGATCAATACTAATTTCGCCATATCAGAGAATACCTCGCTTTTATGATTTGACAGTCTTCTGCCTGTTTACAGAATCTCATGTTACACCATTTTCAGTAAGTTCGCACCCGCTTTCTCTGGTATATTGGAAACATAGCAAAAAGAAAAGGTTTAACAACGTTTGTAACTGGTGCATCAGTTACGACACACGGTGCGATGTCATCGGTAGCAACCTTGTCAGTACAAGGTGCCCACTGCGCATCGGATTAATGTCCCTTATGACTTATGTGCTCAGTAATCTGGAGGTTCTCGTGAAAAAAATTTGGCTCACAATTGGTTGTATATGGTTGATCAGTGTTATTTACTTTTTGATTTATGTCAACTTACCGGCGATGCAACTGGCAGTGAATGAAAACGGCTTTTTATCGTTGGTTCATGGCATCATGGATCTGATCTTACTTGGCGGTACGTTTGCCTTAGTTGCAGGAGGTCTTTATCGTCTATTTCATCGGCGGTAAGAAATTTCCCGTCATTTTAGTCAGTATTGTGTCTGTCTTTTGTTATGATTAAGTGACGATTGTTTTTGAAAATGGAACTGGGTTTAACTTTGGAGGGAATATCATGTTTAAATTATGTCCAAATTGTGGGGCACACAACGCACCCACTGCTAACTTCTGTACAAAATGCGGTGCAAATCTGGCGGGGGTGGCCGCCAGACAGCCGCAAGCTCCCGCAACTCCTGACACAACCGATAGAAAAACCGATACCGTTAGTGCGACTAGCCAATCACCTGTAGCAACCGCACCAACGGCAGACGCAAAATCTGGAGCAGCACCGGAAACCGCTAAACCGATTTCCACTCAAACCACGCAAGCTGATACGGCCGCCGATTCACAAGCTGCCCAAAGCTCAGAAAGCTCAGCGGCCGCAACGCAAACTGCGCCGACTACCGACAACACTGCTACCCATGCTCCAACCAGTCAGGCCCCTCAGCCAACGCCACAACCTAATCCAACCGTTGAGGCTACCAAGCAGTATGCGGGCAGTTACTGGCGGTATTTAGTCGATAGTATTAAGCATCCGGCCAGCATTGAGCGCACTTATCATAGTTATTTTGGACTGACCAGTCTGGCGATTACCATCGTTAGTCTGGCCTTGACGATTGCTTTGCGCGCCGGCTCGGCTTTTTCATCCTTACCCGGCAGCCTTGCCAGTTCTGTCATGAGTACATTTTTGAAATTGCTGGTCTTAGTTGCGATTCTGGCGATTGGCGTGATTGCCATTTATTATCTGGGCGTTCGCGGCATATTAGGTGATCGGCGACGGCGTTTTCTCGACTTTACGACAGATTATGCGTTCCACTGTAATTGGATGGTGTTCTTCTCCGTCTTTACCCTGTTAATGCAGATATTGGGTCTCATCAACGTTGGTTCGGCAATGTTAATTTCGTTATTATTGACCATCAGTCTTAGCCTCTTTTTCTTAGCCGGTCCTTATATGCTATTTACGGCTCAGTCAACTAATCATTTCGACAAGATTTACGCCCTTCTCATCGTCAGTGTGCTACTAGCCATTGTCTTCATGGTGATTACTATGTTTGGTCTCGCCAGCATCATGGGCAGCCTTTATCAAGGACTCAACGATTTTGGCCGCTCGTTTAATTACTAATAAAGCTGGATCAATCGCGTATTAACCACCTGGAATGCTTGTGCCATCAGTCAGGCGCATAGGGCACTCGCGCTAAAAAACAAGCAATTGCCGTTCAACACAAAACCGGTCCTAATGATAGCTATCTTCTGTCATTAAGACCGGTTTTCATGTTCCCGCCCATTTATTCCACTAACGCTTCTAAGTTCTGCGCCAGCGTCACCGTGTCAGTTGTCATCGTATGATTACCAAACAACACAACGCCGCTGGTCGCATTAGCACGAAAATAAGCAAGGGTACTGAAGCTTTCCGGATTGTCGTTGTACATGCCTTGCAATAAACGCTGATCGTCCAACCACGCTACCCCGCTGGCATACTGATTACCGTCTGCATAATGTGCCGCGATTAACTGACGATAGACTTTTTTAGGAATAATCTTCCCGGTTTCCGCTGCAATGATCACCTTGGCCAAGTCGGTCACGCTCATGTAGACACTCCCACTGCCAAGTAAACTCGACAAAAGCGCCTGGCTTAAATCATCCGGCTGGTAGGATTGATCATTGTCGCTCAGATAACCTTGTGCCACTGGCATTTTCGCCGATAACGCATCGAAGTTACGGGTGTGTGTGAGTTTTAACGGTGCCAGAATCGTTTGGTCTAATGCCGCAGCGAAAGGCTTCTTTGTGACTTTGCGAATAATCCCCGCTAACACCGCATAATTGGCATTGGTATAAATAAAGCTATGATCGCCAGTGGAGCCTAGTTGATTCAAGTTCCAGTCGAGCGCGGTTTTTTCTGATGTCAGTATTTGCTCCGGTGTAAGTTCATCCATCTGAATGCCTGAGCGATGATCCAGCAGCTGCCGAATGGTAATGTCGCGACTATGATCAATGTCGGGATAAAACTTGGCTAGCTTAGTGGTGAATGACAACCGGTGATCGGCAATCAGTCGCCCAATGACAAGCGCCGTTAAATACTTTTCTACCGAGGCCAGCGGAAACATCGTCGCCCCATTATTAGCCAACTTGCGCGTATGATCTGCTTCACCAACACCGCCTGTATAAACAATCCGGCCTTTTTTGATTAAGGCAACACTGCCTCTAAAGTCGGTCGCATCAATCAGTTTGCGAACATGCCGCCGCAACTGTGCTTGGGGAACCGGTCGTGCCGTAATCTTACTGGCGTGACGCTGATGCTGGATCCAGCCCATCGTCACGCCACCAACGACGACCAAAACACCTAACACCGCCAAAATGATCAGCCACCGGCGTTTACGCGTCATTTTCATGATGCTCCTTTGGCTGTGGGACAGTGTCATAAGTCGAATGATGTGCTTTGGTTCCGGCAATCTTTTTGACCCCTAAAACATCCAGGAAAAAGGTGAAGATCGGAATGCCAACGATCAAGCCCCAAGTCCCAAAGAGTCGTTCTGCCACCAGCAACACGACAAAGGTGAAGAAGACAGGCAATTGCGTGCGGCTGCTCATGAACTTAGGATTCAAGACATATGCTTCCAACACATGAATCGCCGCAATCATGATTAAAATGGTGATAACATCTTGCCAGCCGCCAACTGTATACCCGATGATCGTCAACGGAATGAGTGAAATAATCGCCCCGGCAACCGGAATGAGTGATAACAGAAAAACCATAATCGCCAGACTCGGAATATTCGGCATTTTCATAAACAACAGCGTAATCGTCGTAATCACCGTGTTAACCACCGCGATAAAGATCTGGGCTTCCATAACAACCCCGAACGTATTGATGAATTTCAAGGCAAAATAACGCAGATCTTTAAAGTACCAGCCAAACGGTGAATCCAAAAACAGTTGCCCAAATGCCGGTAAACTATCTAACTCGATGGTAAAGAAGAAACTTAAAATAAACGACAACACCAACGTCAAGCCCATCGCACCAATGTTGCCGGCATATTCAAGGACCGTTGACAGGCCAGTCTTGAGTTGTTCGGTGAGGTTCAGGCTCTTGGTACTCTGTAAAACCCACTGCATTACCTGGTTGTTGGCAAAGGCATCGCTGTTATAAAAATCCTGTACCGAATTAAACAGCGTGATCGTTTGGTGAATAATGGCGGGAACATAATGGACCGCTGCATAGATCAACCCTAAAATCACCAATATGTAAACAGGTACAACGATCACAAACGGCCGAACATGAACATGGCGTTGAACCGCGTGCACTAAGCGACTGACTAGAAACGCAAAAATAAAGGTCAACAAAATGTCGCTCATAATGCTACGGGCAAACCACAAAACCAAAAAAACCGAGAATAAAACCACTGTACGTCGGACTGGCACATTGTTGATAAATTTTTCGTACGCTGACATCGTCTTCCCCACCATCCATTTTTCGCTAGTTAAATCTTAGCGTGCCGCAAAAAGAAAAAAAGTGCAAGCATTCGCCAGCACTTGTTCAAATTATAAGAAAATTTTCAGGTTCTTTTGATTTGCTTTCTTGACCGACTGAAGTTCTCCTTGAACAATGATCCGATCCACTTCGCCTTCTGTCGCTGACGCACATGTGACTAAGGTAATCAGTTTTTTGCCTGCCACATCATCGATCCATTGTACCTGGGTTTCGTTAACAATCTGTTTCGTTGTCACTTTGTAAGTGTAAACTTTCTTCATATTCGTAATCGCGACTGTATCGCCAGTTTGGACATTTTTCAAAGGTGAAAAAAGAATCCCTTGGTTGGTCATATAGTGGCCGGCTAACGCATAATTGCCTTCACCCATCTTCTGATCAGCCTTCATCGTCCCAGCGCCGGCACTCAGGTTATCATTTGACAGCCCCTTGAGAATCGGCAACTTCAGATGAACGCTGGTAATGGCAATCTTACCAATCGGATGCAGGTTACGGGTCAACGCGGCATTTCCGACCGTGTTGATATCAAGCGCTTTAACGCCTTTAAAATCAAACGTGGCACTTCTTTTTTCGTTCTTATCAACTGTATTGCGATCAATCTGTCCCATCGTCCATTGGCTTAAATGATCAACGACAAACAGCTTAATCGGTTCGTTGAAAACCAGCGCTAAGCCCAGAAGGACACCGAGCGCAAAAATCGTCCGCCATAGCCAGCGATGCTTACGTGGGGACTGTTGTTTACCTGATTTCGTCATCGTTATCCTCCTTGCAAAGAGCATACCTTGAAACCCACTGAGATTCAAGCAGGCCCATGACACCCAAGTCTCAGCCTTTTGCTAACAAATTGTAAGTCAATTAGGCAGATAAACGCAAGTCAACAGCTCAGTCGTTTTTTAGCTGCACACTGACAAGGGTTTATCGTTAATGTCAGTCTCGTATGAACCTTATAAAAAAGCATCTCACTACCACTCAGCTTGCATGGTATACTGACACCATTCGCGCACAACCAAGAACTGCATTGCATCAAACTCGAAGCTAGGAGAGATTTAACCTTTGAAAACGCTGATTCATCTATATAAACGCTACGAAATGATCATCAACTACTTATTTATCGGCGGGCTGACCACCTTGATCAATTTCGTCACCTTTTTTGTGATGCGCTATTTTGATATTGGCTTGGTCTTAACCAACACGACCGCTAACATTGTCAGTGTCATTTTTGCATTCTTCGCCAACAAAAGTGTCGTCTTCCACAGTGACTATTCAAGCAAAAAGAAGTTCTGGTTCGAGCTAACCAGTTTTCTAATCCTCCGTGGCGTTTCACTGTTGCTGGATAACTTCATTATGATTGTCGGCGTGGACTGGCTTCACGGCAACGAGATTCTGGTCAAAATTCTGGATCAAATTATCATTGTCATCGCTAACTACCTGTTCTCAAAACTGATCTTTGTCCGTAAACGGTAGCCATGCTTATCAAGTTCTAGATTGTTAACTAAAACGTGCCCCAAAAGTAAAAACCGCTTTTGGGGCACGTTTGCGTTTTCATCAACCAAATTCAACCCACCGAAACATGATGCGCCGCTAGGAACGAACTAAACGGCACCAAATTATCAGCATAATAACGTTTCTTGAAGGCAGCAATTGTAGCGGCATCGAAACGATCCGGATCTAACTGCAAATGCTCGACCGGGATTGGCCGCTCATTCGTAATTTTGGCATCAATCAATGTTGGCTTGCCAGCGATGCGATTGGCCTCGGCTTCATCAAACGCAGCCGCCAGCTCCGAAACCTTGGTGACAGTCAAACCGGTCATGCCCATACCCTTAGCAACCGTTGCAAAATCAATTGCTGGCATATCAACACCAAACCATTCGTGTCCGTCATCTTCTTGCTCATCTTCAATATAACCTAATGCATTATTTGAAAAAACAACATTGATAATCGGCAAGTGGTACCGCACTTCTGTATCCAGATCCTGCATGACCATCGCCGCGGCCCCATCACCAGCAAGATTGACCACTTGGCGCTTAGGAAAACTCAACTGTCCGGCTAAGGCTGCCGGCAATCCTGCTCCCATCGTAGCGAATAAGCCGCTGGTTGTCCACGCTTGCCGACCATTCACTTTCAGCAAGCGCACAGCATTTTGGGTGACATCCCCGACATCAATCGCAAAAATTGCATCATCGGTCGCAATGCGGTTGATCTGGCCAAATACCGGCTCAAAGCGCATATCGCCAGTGGTCCGTTGCATCATGTCATCATTGTACTGATGCCAATTTTTGACGTTATCGACATTGGCCTGATACCAGCCGCTGCTAGGAGCCTCATCACTGCGGGCAATCATTTTCTTCAAAGTTGCGGGTGCATCCGCTAAGATTGCCACATCGGTGTGATGCCGCTTGCCTAAGGTTTTGGGATCAGCTTCGATTTGAATAAACTTGGCTTTTGGCGAAAACATGACTTCCGCAAATGGATAATTCGAGCCGACAAACATGATCAAATCGGCCACCCGCAATGCTTCATTGGCCGGTTTCGATGCGACCCGTGCAGCCGAACCCAAGAGTGCTTCAAAGGCGTACGGAATAATCGGCTTGCCCAGCGCTGTCGTTATCACTGGCATCTGTAACTTTTTGGCTAGCGTCATCACCGCATCTGCTGCCCCGCGAACGCCTTGACCGACATACATCACCGGACGAGACGCGGTACGAATCAATCTTAGTGCCTGATCCACCTGTTCATCAGTGCCAGCCGCTAAAATCGGGGTGGCATGGGTCGCCGCGGCACTGTAATACCCATTCGCCGGAATCAACTCGGCGGCCAAGTCGTTAGGAATCACCACAATCGTCGCACCATGAGCAGCATATGCCCGCCGAATCGCCTCATCAATGACATGCGGTAAACTCTGCGCTGTGGTGACGGTACGTGCATAGACAGCCGCATCCTGAAACATTGGATCTTCATCTAATTCCTGAAAGAAATCAGCATTCATAAACCGTTGTTCCACTTGGCCCACTAAGAACAAAGTAGGCACTTTATCCATTTTGGCGTCATAAGCACCTTGGAAAAGATGCGTTGCTCCGGGACCAGCTGACCCGAATGCCACCCCAATATGACCCGTCAGCTTTCCATCGGCGACCGCTGCCAAGGCACCGACTTCTTCATGGCGTACATGAATATACTTGATGCGTGACTTTTCCTCATCCAACGCGTACATCATGTTATTAAATGTACCACCGGGGATGCCGTAAATGTGCGTGACGCCCCAACTCTCCAAAGTTTGTAGCGCTGCAACCCCCGCTTTAATCGTCTCAGCCATCGTAAGTCCCCCTTTGATTTAAAAATCGGCAGTTTGAACCTGCCAGTTTTGACGTGTTATTAAAGCTGCTTCCGCGGTTATACTAGGCACGAAAAGATCAGAAAGCAAATCATCTGCCTATGTAAAAACGCCAAGGATATGATCCGTCTTCATGACGAACCGTACCCTCAGCGTTTTGACAATGGTTACTTCAAATCTTCAATGCTATTAATATTCTTCATATACTTTGGAACGGCCAAACCGACCCGAGCGCCATCCATATTCACACCAAGATCAACAACCTGGTTCTTATAATCGGCGTATAACTTAGCAGCAGTGTTTGGCAACCATGCCGATACCTGTGCATCTGCTGCTTTTGTCGCAACCGATGCCCAAACCGGCTGTGGTTCCATCGCGCGAATCGTCACTTTATAACCCACTTGCCGCAAAACGGTCGCCACAACGTTTGTGGAGGCAATTTCCGAATCCCAGGCAATATAGGTCAGGGTTAATTTAGGACTACCGCTAACATGACTAACACCCTTAGTCCATTGAGCAATTTGCTCCGGATGTTTCTTCACGTATGCTTTTGCGGCTGCAGCAGGATCCTGACCATTGTTCACCGCCAGCATCACACTAGAAATTTCCTTGGGCGTCCAGTGGAATTGATCAAGCACCTGGTAGGCTTGCGGAGCATCTTGTTTAAGCCCTTTACGCACAATCGTATGAATCTGCTCCGCTTTACCATAGACATTCTTAGGATCCTTCAAAAATTTCAACGGGAACTTGGTGAACATCCAGTGAGGCGTCCAGCCGGTCACCACAATGGGCCGCTTATCGGCAATTGCCTTTTGCAGCGTACTGGTCATCGCCGCGGTCGAGCTTGGTTGCAACTGCCAATTCTTTTCTTCCAGTCCGTATGCTTTCAAGGCCTTATCGGTACTGCTCATGATGCCGGCACCTGCATCGATTCCGGTAATCGTGTAGTTAATTTGCGGCCCTAGAGGCTTTTTGGCATCGTACTTAGGTTGGGTACTGCTGCATGCGGTCAAAAAGCCAACCGTGGCTACCATCGCCAGTGCCGCAATGATTTTTTTATAAAAAGTCAAACAGCCACCTCCTAGCGCGTGCGATTGAGACTTTGGGTAATCCGATCCAGAATGATTGCCAGAATAACAATCGCCAAACCGGCAACAAACCCGCCGCCAGCGTCGTTACGACCCACAGCAAAGTAAACCTTGGTACCTAGGCCCATTGCCCCGATCATGGATGCAATCACGACCATGGATAAAGCCAACATCATACTTTGGTTAATGCCGGCCATAATGGTACCGCGGGCAAAAGGCAGCTGCACTTTGATCAGCTGCTGCCAACTCGTAGCACCAAAGGCAACGGCTGCTTCATTCAAGTCGGCTGGTACCTGTTCAATTCCCAATTGCGTCATCCGAACTGTCGGCGGCATCGCAAAAATGACTGACGCAACAACGCCGGGAACCATCCCGATACCGAAGAATGCCACGGCAGGAATCAAATAAACAAAGGCTGGCATGGTCTGCATAAAGTCCATCAATGGCTTGACAATCGCCGAAACGGTTTTACTTTCAGCAGCCCAGATACCCAATGGAATGCCGATGACAATTGCCAACAAGCTTGCGGTCAGAACCAAGGTCAGCGTCTGGGTCATATCGCGCCAAAATCCCAAGTTCCAGATTAACAACAATCCCACTAATTCGAAGATCAGCAAGCTGCGATACTTCTGCCCTCGCTTAAGGTACCAAGTCAGCGCCATAATCAAGATGATAAACAACCAAATCGGAATGAAATCAAAGACCGCTTGAAAGGCATTGACAATCGTTCCGATAAAGTTCGTCAGCACACCGAAGAACCCGGCAAATTGAGTTAGCCAGTCCACGAAGGAATCAATCCAATGTGCTAATGGTAACGTTGGGATGGTAACTAAAAGATTAAACATTGACATTGACCTCCTGTCCTGAGAGTGCGCCAAGAACGGCACCGCGAATGATAATCCCGCGAAGTCGTTTCTGATCATCGATGACAGCATACGGAACTGAAGTAGTCGACACAGCATCCAGCAGGTCAGCTAACGGCGTATCCATTTTTGTTGTCGGTACGTCGGTCTTAACAATCGTGGTTAAGTCCTTTTCCCCGCTATCAATGGCCGCACGAACATCATCGGCATCCAAGATTCCTACTAATTGTCGCTTGGTGTTGACAACATACAAGCTGGAAATCTCGTTGTCACGCATCCGCCGTGCTGCCAAACGCGGACCATCCTTGTCGATATTCACGGTGTTAGCGCGAATCATAACATTAGCTGCGGTATAAACCTGACTTCGATCCACACCTTCAATGAACTTCTCAACGTAATCATCTGCTGGTTGACTCAGAATCTCTTCTGGTGTCCCGATTTGAACGATCTCGCCGTCTTTCATAATCATGATGTGATCGCCAATCCGCAACGCTTCATTCAGATCATGGGAAATGAAAACAATCGTCTTGTGCATTTCTTCTTGCAGATCCAACAATTCGTCTTGCATATCACGCCGATTTAATGGATCAAGCGCAGAAAAGGCCTCGTCCATTAAGAGAATCTCGGCATCACTGGCCAACGCGCGCGCCAAGCCGACACGTTGTTGCATCCCGCCAGATAATTGATCAGGAAATTGATCGGCAAACCCGTCTAATCCCACTAAATCAAGCGCTTTGTTGGCTTTAGCTTCACGTTCGGATTTATCCATCCCCTGAATTTCCAAGCCAAACGCTGCGTTTTGTAAAACAGTTCGGTTAGGCAATAGCGCGAAGCCTTGAAATACCATGCTCAGCTTTTGCCGCCGCACTTCACGCAGGTGTTGCTTGTCCAACTTGGCAATATCGTCACCATCAATCAGAACTTGTCCGGCAGTCGGTTCAATTAACCGATTCAGCATTCGCAGTGTGGTTGATTTACCCGAACCAGAAAGCCCCATGATAACGAAGATTTCACCTTTTTTAATAGTGAAATCAGCTTGATCAACACCCACGGTTGCGCCCGTAGCTTTTAGAATCTCAGCCTTGGTTTTCCCTTGCTTTAACATTTCTTTGGCACGATTGATTCGTTTGCCAAAAATCTTGGTTAAACCACTCACTTCGATTTTGGTTTCAGCATCATTTTCAATCTTGTGTTGCATTTGCTCACTCCTCTCAGGCCCTTTAACGAATTAAGATCTCGCCTTGGTGCCCGGTACTTTTTAAAATCGCTCATGACCTGATGTAGCGATTTTGCTCTGTTTCAGAAACAGTTGTCATCGAATTGAAACAATGCTAACCATTGTACGAGTCATTTGTGTGTGATTCAAATCACGGAATCTCATTTTCATTTTCAAGCCTCGCCGGCGTTTTCACTTGCTGAAAATTTTAACCATAACAAAAAAGCCCTCATCGGCATAGGATTGAGGGCTAGGGACGATTGGTGACCCGCTAATCGTGCATCATAATCGTTGTCAAGTTAATATGAAAATATCATGACCGAATTCTCATATTTCACAAACTCGCCAAGTTTAGTTCCGTAAATGGCAGATGCTCGTCAAACAGGATTGGCTGGCCCAAAGTAATAAAATCCGGACCCGTCATCGTGTCATAAGCCAAGACGCGCACACCGTTTTGCTTGGCAGTTGTGATTGCAGTGACAAGCTCTGGAAACCGTTCACGATAAATCGTCATTTGCTGAATATTGGGTAACTGCACAATAAAAACCAAAAATGCCTGATAGCCTGCCGCTTGGGCCATTGTCAGCGTGTGCACATGCTTCAGCGCTCGCGTGGTGGGAGCATCGGGAAACGCCGCCAATGTTTGGTTGGCTAATGTGACGCCTTTTGTTTCAACAAACCATGATTGGCCATCAGCCGCAGTTCCCGCAAAATCAAGCCGGGAATCGCGCCAGGTGGTCTCGGGACGAACCGCGTAAGGCAAGGATAATCCGGGCAATTTCATGGTGCCAGCCTCCAAGCATTCTCTGGCAACGTGATTGGGGGCTAAGCTATCTATATTAATCCAACGATTCTGCCGCTTTACCGCAAGCAGATCATAGTGCGTCTTCCGGTTGGGATGATCCACATACCGGACACTGGCAAGCGAACCCGTCACTAAAATTTCCTTATTCCGGCCAGTGTTGTTCATATGTACCGATGTCGTCACGCCATCAATCGCAATTTCAACCGTAAACCGACTCACGCGCCGGATCAGTTGCCCGACACTGACATTTTGATACTGCATAAACGCTCCTCATTTCGATTTTGCTTGAACAGGTAGCCATGCCACGGCGCAGAAGTTTGCGGGGCAGGGTCTTAGCCGCAATGGCCACTTACACGCTGGCACTAAAAACGTGCTGGTTTACGCCCATAACGCGTTCGCCAGCCCAGAAATCTGCGTGTAAGGGCCTTGGGCGCAATGGCCAAAGCCCGGCCATCACGCCCAAGGCCGCTTATGTTCTGGTTTACGCCCATAACGCGCTCCCCGGCGCAGAAGTCTGCGTGTAAGGACCTTAAGCGCAATGGCCAAGCCCGGGCCATCACGCTTAAGGCCACTTACACTCCGACTTCTAACCGCGCCGGGTCGCGCTCACACAAAAATAGCAGCCGCGGACTTTAATCAAATCCCACGGCTGCTTATTTGAATCATAGCACTGACAATTAGCGGACAATAATAACGGATACCGCTGCATCGCGGGCTACTTCGCTTGCAACGTGGCCCAGTCGCAGACGGCCACGACGTACGTGTGAACCCATGATAACCAAGTCCGGCTTGAACGCTGGAATAACCTCGTCAAGCAGTGCTGCTGCCGGGCGACCCTCAGCGACAATCGGTTGGGCCTTTTGTACGCCGAACGCACGGGCTTTTTCAACATAAGTATTCAGGTCCTTCGCCAGTTTTTCCCGCGCTGCTTCAACATCATCAGGCGTCAATGATTGAAAAATATTCAGATCGCCGGTTTCAAGTACCGATACAATCCCCAGCGGAATATCATAGATCTTGGCAACCGTGCAGGCGTAGTTCAATGCCTTGCGCGAGGAGTCGTCATCATCATCATCAACCGCCAATAACAGCCGATTATAATGCACGGATTCAATCGTTAAATCATTTTCAGTAACCAAAAGAAATGCCCCCTTGCAAGTTTAGGTGTCCCTAACATGTTTATTTTATCACACATCGCCTTTGTTTTCCGCAAAATACTGCTTAAAGCGACCAACATAATTATGAAACATATATTTCAGTAATAGCCAGCGTTTAAGCGTCATATCGGGTTTGTAAAAGACCGTCGTCCCATAGCGCTTTTCTTTGATCAACTTCAACGCTTCCCGCTTGGCCTCGTTGTCGGCGGAGTATTGCTTGAAGACCCGTTCCGGCACCCCAAGCCATAATTTGTACTTGCTGCGATCGGAATTGCCATAAACAGTCGGAGCATCTTTGAGATCGCCGGTGATATAATCGCGCACCGGCCAGCTGGCAAGATTATAGCCATTTAGGGTCACGAAAAAGCTGCTGCGACCCTGCCGAATATTAATTTCAAATAACTTAAACGTGTTGTCGCGGTGATCGTACTTCATATCAAAGTTAGCAAAACCGGTAAACTTGATGGCTTCGAGAAATTCTTTGATTTGATCATACAATGTCTGATCAAAAGCTGGCATAATCGCCACATAATTCCCGATAGACGCTGGAGTGGGATCTTCAAGTAGCGGATGACCCAGACACATCATTTTGACATGATGATATTGGTCCACATAACAATTCAACGTCCGCATATTGCTGTCATCACCCGGTACAAAGTCTTGAAGAATTAAGTCTGACGTATACCCATTGTCATAAATCTTGGCGATGGTGTTGGTCAATTCGACTTGGGAATGAATCGTGAATGCCTTCTTACGCCCTTCAAAGTGGATATTCAACCATTCCACCGAATCGGTCGGTTTCAGCGCCACCGGAAATTCAAATGGCGCCGTAATTGTGGCGTTGCTTTCATACATTGACTTGGTCACGATCTTGGTGGCTGGGTAAGGAAGATGGTATTCTTCACAAACCTGGTAAAAGCTTTCCTTACTGTTAAGGCGTTTTAAAAGATCATAGTCGACATATGGGCAGATAAACCACTGACTTAATTCATCTTTATGTTTGGACACCAATTGTGCGTATGTGTCACCGCATGCAATTAGCAGCAGACGGCCAGCCGAAGCCGCGTGCAGATGCGCAACTTCACGCATTTTTTCGATAAAAGTCGGGTCAGAATCAAATTGCTTAATCAGATGGACATTTACGATTCGTGAAAAGCGTGTCGGTGCCAGCTGTTCACGCGCATAGACATCAATCGCCCCGCCGATCATCTCGTGGAACGAACGCGCCATACCATACACGTTCATATCACTGCCAAGCAGGATGGGGGTAAAACTGGGTGTATCTTTCATCTGAATGATAATCTCCTCGTTCGATTAGGTGCGGGCAAAAGAATGCCGGGTACCATGAAATTTTCATTGAAAGTGCAGTGGCAAGTTGTCTCAGCGGGTCCAAACTGCACTAATAATTTTCCCTGAGCGGTTGGTCAAAATGAATATTGCCTTCAGCTCGTCGCCCCAGAATTATACCATACTGGCAATCTGCATTCATGAAGATACTAATAGGATAACAGTTTTTCAAGATTTAGACGCAAAAACGCCAAGTGTCAGGGCTTGGCGTTTTCTGATATTGTTCAGCTTTCTGAAACCCGCACCCCTTCTGTACTCGGCTGGACGATCTGCACGCGCCATGCTGGCCATTGTTGGCTGGCGGCTGCTTGCAGCTGGCGAGCAGCCGTTGCTCCTTCCACAATTGCAAGCAGAGTCGATCCTGAACCCGAGATCAACAAAACGCTATTGGCTGCGGTTACCAATTGACGGACAGCCTGATAGTCCGGAATCAATGTGGCGCGATAAGGTTCCTGCATCCGATCATGGGCCACTTGATGTAAAAGCCGCAAATCACCATCTGCCAACGCCCGCGTCATTAGAACACATCGTCCCATCTGATAAGCAGCATCTGCGTAAGTCATTGTTGTGGGAAGAATTTGCCGTGCTTCTGCAGTGCTCACAGCATAATCAGGGATGAACGTCACTAACTGCAACTGTGAGCTGACCGGATACTGGCGCACAATGGGCTCTGTATCTGCCAAAATAGTCGCACACAGCTGACCAAAAATTGCAGGGGCAGCATTGTCCGGATGCCCTTCCATTTTCGCTGCAAGCTTCAAAAGCTGAGTCCGATCCCAGCCGGCATGAAACCACGCATTTGCCGCGGCAATTCCGCCAACAACACACGTAGCCGAGCTCCCCAAGCCCCGCGAACTGGGGATGTCCGAATCGACCGTAATCCTTAAATTGGGCACAGGTTGATGAATCGCTTTCGCAAATGTCGCAAATGCCTGATAAATCAAATTCTGCTCATTGGCAAAGTCAGGATCATCCCCCACAATCTCAAGCTTTTGGGTGCTCGTTTCGAAGGTGAACCGAGCTTTGAGATCGAGGGCCAATCCTAAAACATCATAACCAACGCCTAAATTAGCGCTGGTTGCCGGAACGGACACGCTGATCATCGTTAAAAACCTCCTTTGCGGCTGCAATGATCGCCTGACCCATTTTGTCCGGCGCCACCACGTGTTTAGGTTGGGCAGTTAAAGTTGCCAAGCGCGCTAGGTTAGCAGGAATCGGAACACCACTCATTTGATGCAACTGGGTCATCACGGCAAAGTCGTCACCTGTCACCGGCAAGTCAAGGGCTTGAGCAACTGCGCGTGGAAATTTGTATGGACTAGCCGTTGCGAGTAACACATTAGGGGTCGAATCGCCGGTTGTCTCCCGATATTGCTGCATCACATGGTAGCCGACAGCCGTGTGAGGATCCAACAAATAGCCGTTTTGCTTCCAAACCGCAGCAATTGAAGCTGCAATCTGTGCATCTGCGGCAAAACCGCCAGCAAAATCAGCCTGAATCGCTGCCAAAACATCGGGACGTACCTGATAGCGGCCGGTTGTGGCCAATTCTTCCATTAACTTAGCCACATAACTGCTATCTTCACCACTCTTATAGTAGAGTAGCCGTTCCAAGTTACTGGAAATCTGAATATCCATACTTGGTGCCACCGTCTTTAGGAACGGGCGATTGCGATCATAAATACCGGTTTCAAGAAAGTCCGCCAGTTCATGATTGGCGTTGGCCGCGGCAATTAATTGATGAATCGGCAAACCCAATAACTTCGCGTAGAAACCAGCCAGGACATCCCCAAAGTTGCCAGTCGGAACGGTGAAATTAATCTTTTGACCCAGCTCAATGGCACCAGATTCAACCAGTTGCAAGTAGGCGGAAAAATAATAAACCACCTGGGGAATCAAGCGCCCGATATTAATCGAATTGGCGGCCGAAAGCGTTACTTGTTCCGCCTGCAAACGCGCCGCAAAACCGGTGTCGGTAAAGAGATCTTTAACGGCACTCTGCGCTTGATCAAAGTTACCGCCAATTGGGAAAACCCGTGTGTTATTGCCGGTTGTCGTTAACATTTGCCGCTCCTGAATCGGACTAACCCCATGATCAGGATAAAAGACGGTAATCCCGGTTTGGGCGACATTTTTGAACCCTTGCAACGCCGCAGTCCCGGTATCGCCACTGGTTGCGGCTAAGATCATGATGCGATCTTCCGGATCCAGTGCCAGGCGCATCAATTGGGGTAGTAGTTGCAACCCCAAGTCTTTAAAGGCGCTGGTTGGGCCATGAAACAGCTCTAAAACATGAAAATCACCCACAGACCGAACAGGCGTCAGCCGGCGATCAGAAAAATTTTTATGATATGCAAATTGGATCGCCTTTTTCAGCGCAGCAGTGTTAAAATCAGGCAACAGGGTCGTGAGAACATTCTGAGCAATCGTTTCATAATCTTTACCTAATAAATTTTGAAGATTCAAGCGGTAATCCGTTAGATGCGGTAAAACAAATAACCCGCCTTCTTCGGAAATGCCTTGCTTGATCGCTTGTTGTCCAGTCTTGCTAACGCGCTGATCCCGTGTACTTGTGTATCGCATGTGAACGACTCCTATCTGATCCGACTTGTTTTTGGAATAAGGATATGATAATCTGTTCGCATTAGAAAAACAAGTGTCTATATTTTATATACAAGGAGCTGAAGAAAATGAATATTGCCATCTTAGGTTTTGGTACTGTCGGTAGCGGCGTTTATGACATCGTTGAAAATGGTGATCGCCGAATGCGGGTCACTGCTATTTTCATTCGCCCAACCCACCCAGCTACGATGCCTGAGATGACAACAAATTTCGACGCTATCCTTGCTGACCCCAACATTGATGTTGTCGTTGAGGCTATTGGCGGCTTGCATCCTGCTTATGATTATATCCTACGTGCACTGCAGCACGGCAAACATGTGGTGACCGCCAATAAAGCTGTCGTTGCGCAACACCTGCCTGAATTCATCACAACGGCGGCTCAGCATCACGTTTGCTTTTATTTTGAAGCAACTACTGGTGGCGGCATTCCCTGGATTCGCAATTTGGAACGTGCTGCTCGCATTGACCAAATCGATACCATCGAAGGCATCTTTAATGGTACGAGTAATTATATTCTGGATCAAATGCAGCGGGCGCATCTCGATTTTGACCCGGTTTTGTTGGCAGCTAAAGACATGGGCTATGCCGAAGCCGATCCCAGTGCGGATATTGATGGTGACGATGTGGTTAACAAGCTGAAAATTTCCGCCGCACTGGCTTACGATATGGTCCCGCCGCGTGATGTTCCTAAATTTGGCATTCGTAATGTCACCAAAGCCGATATTGACTTTTTCGCCAGTCGTCACCAGGTTTTACGCCTAATTGGCAAGAGCAGACGAGTTGGTAACCATTATAGTATGGTCGTTGAACCGCGTCTTTATCCGGCGACTGCTTTGGCGGCCAACACGTTTGAAAACTTCAACCTGATCCGACTGCACGGCCAGACCATTGGCGATTTGCAGTTTTATGGTCAAGGCGCCGGTAAATATCCGACTGCTAATGCCATTGTTCAGGATCTTTTCGACATTCTGGAAAATGCCCCGCATCTGACGCGGCACTTTGATCAGAACTTACAATTCGATGCAGATCTGAATACTGCTGATTACTTGCTGCGCGCCGATCCGCTCACGTTTGCCATGTTTAACGATAAGGACACCGAAGTCGTTCAGGATCATCTTTTAATCAAACAAATCCCGACTGGTGAAATGCATCGGCTCATGCGTGGGGTTTTGGCAATTGATGCTCATGCCTTCATGGCTGCCATTGGCGATAGTGAACTGACCACCCGTAACGTCAAAGAACAAGTTGATCAGGGGGTAATCGAATGAAAGTCGTTAAATTCGGCGGCAGTTCGGTTGCCGACGCCGGGCAGTTTCAAAAAGTCAAAGCCATTATCAACCAAGACCCGCAGCGCCAAATCGTTGTCATCAGTGCAGCCGGTAAATATGGCGATGCAACCCGCAAGTTGACCGATACCCTTTATCTGATTGCGGATGGACTCGAAGCCGGTCGTGATGTCACCCCGCTTTTTGCTCAAGTGACAGCCCGACTGGAAGCGATCAATCAGGTTCTACATTTGCATGTGCCACTCATAAAACTCATGAATACGATTCGTCATCACATCGCCACTCATTACTCGCGCGATTATCTGGTTTCGCGTGGTGAGTTTTTAACCGCCCACCTGATGGCTGCCTATTTGGGCTATACCTTCGTTGACGCTGCTGATCTCCTCTTTTTTGATCAAAATGGAACCATTGATGAAGCCAAAACATTAGCGGCTTATCGGCGGTTACCGCGTCATCACGGGATAGTTGTTCCCGGATTCTACGGGCAAAATGCTGCCGGTCATGTACAACTCATGGCGCGCGGTGGGTCTGACATTTCCGGTGCGTGGCTGGCGCGGCTGGCTCAAGCTGATCTTTACGAAAATTGGACCGATGTTTCCGGAATCAAAATGGCTGATCCGCGAATTATTCAAGATGCCGATAGTATTGATGTGATGAGTTATGATGAATTGCGCGAATTGACCTATATGGGTTTCAGTGTTTTTCAGGAAGAGGCGGTCCAGCCAGTGCGAGAAAGTGGCATTCCAACTCGCATTCTTAACACGAACGTCCCAGAAGATCCCGGCACCTTGATTATTCAAGATGATGATCCGGCAAATGATATGCGGATCATTACCGGGATTGCCGGCCGCAAGCATTATCTGGTGGTGACGATTCGGCAATATCAACTCGCATTACACCTCGATATCATTCAGCATGCACTGGACGTCATTGCTGACCATCATCTGGTCGTTGATTATCTCCCCACCGGCATTGACAGTTTTAGTCTGTTAATTCGCGAACCACGTCATCAGGTTTCCGTTCACGAACTCACGGCAGCAATTAAAGCAGCGTGTCAGCCTGATAAACTTGAGGTCACTGAAAATGTTGCGCTCATTGCGATGGTTTCCCGAAAGTTACGGCAACGACCGGCAATTGCCGGTAAGGTCCTCGCCTATCTAGACGACAACCTGCTCAATGTCCAGCTTGTCAGCCAGACAAATGATGACATCAATTTGTTAATTGGCGTAAATGATAAAGACTACGACAAAGCCATCCGCGTGATTTATAGTAGTATTCATCAAAATTTTCACCGCCCGGCGCCATACATTGAAGGCATTGCTTAGTGTATCCCGCCGCGTATTAATTTCTTTAGACATCAACCAAAAAGTGGCTCCGTTGCGATTTTAGAACAATCGCAAACGGAGCCACTTTTTTAATTAATCTCAATCATTCTGAATTTCACTCATGACTACTTTTGCTTCTCGGCCATGCGCGATGGTGTACTTGATGCCGCTTGTTCGGTAGTGGCCGGTTGATCACTCTTTGGCGCCGGTGCTGGTTGCTTGGTGTCAGGCGCTTTGGCTGCTGGTTGCTCGTGGTGCTTGATCGCATCGACAACCGGTTGATTACCAGCCTGATGCATCAGTGCGCCATTTAACATCCCGCGAATATCGATGCCGGCAACTTCTTGCAACATGTCCAGTTGCTTGACCAAACTGCCGCTGGTTTGATTCGTCAGGTCGCCATCGCCATAAAGCTTGATCGAGTCAACATTTGCATACGGACTCATAGCAGCCTCAATAATCTTCGGCATTGCTTCAATCGTCATCTTGAAGCGGCCAGACTCATCAAGTTGCCGTGCTGCTTCCGCTTGTTTAGCAATCGCTTCCGCTTGAGCAAGCCCGATCGCCTTGGTCTTGCCGGCTTCTGCTTCCCCAATCGCCTTGGTTGCATTTGCTTTGGCTTCGGCATCCAATTCAACCTCTTTTGCTGATGCTTCAGCGGCCGCGATCTGGGTTGCTTTTTGGGCTTCGGCGGCACGCTGGGCTTTATACAAGTCCGCATCCGCTTGTTTACGCACGGTTGCATTCAGTTCCTGTTCCTGCAATTCGGCGTTCTTTTGGGCTAGTTCAATGTCTTTTTCTTTTTGAACCTGCTTGGCCTTCATCTGTTCAACAATCGCGGCCTGATCAGCTTGCGCCTGGGCAATTTCTTGCTGCTTTTTGAAGTCAGCCATCTTGACCTGCTGTTCCCGTTCGGCGTCAGCAATTTGGGTCTGACGTTCGATTTCCTGCTGCTTTGCTTCCTGATCTGCTTGCGCCTGTTGAATCCGGGTATCGCGATTGGCGGCTGCTTCGGCTACAGCGGCGTTCTTCTTAACTTCCGCAATCTGCTTCTTACCCAGTGAGTCCAGATAGCCGTTCTTGTCGGCAATATCTTTGATCGTGAAGGAAATAATCTGTAAACCCATTTTGGCTAAATCGGAACTCGCCACATCCTGAACCTTTTCGGCAAAGGCATCACGATTCTGATAGGTATCCTCAACCGTTAATGTGCCCAAAATTGCCCGTAAATGACCTTCCAGAATTTCGGTGGCTTCCGAATTAATCTGCTCGTCATTTTTGCCTAAAAATTGTTCCGCAGCGGTTGCGACTTCTTCCTGACTGGAGCCGATTTTTAAAATAACCGTCCCGTTGACGATAATCGGAACCCCTTGTTGCGTGTAGACTTCAGGCGTTGCGACTTCAATGGTCCGCGTATTTAGACTTAAAACGTCCCAGCGCTGTAAAATCGGTAAAATAAAAGACCCGCCGTTGGTAATCAATTTGACACGATTGCCATTGACATCGCGAAAACTGTGCTTGCCGGAAATCAAGGCACCGGAAATAATCAGCACTTCGTTAGGCAAAGCGGTCTTACGATGGGTGGCCAGAAAAATAAAGAGCAAGATCAATAAAACGGCCGCAATAATCCATGGCATATAATCAGTTAAAATTTCCATCAGATCCCTCCTTAGGGTTGTGAGTAGCCAAGGCATCAACATAGGCAATACCTTGTTTGAGTTCAATGATCACGACTTTTGTGCCCTGATCTAGCGGCTGGCTTTTATCCGACCACAGCTTGGCCGGATATGTCTGGCGGGCCCGACCACCACCGGTTACCATGACTTCGCCAGTGTGATGATGCGCCACATCTAACGTCAGCGTACCGAGTAAGTAATCCCGATCGCTCATTGATGTGGTGTTCTCAACCGGCGACAGTAGCCGTTGCAATAACGCTAATAACGGTAACAGCACCAGCGATAACAACATCCATAAGAGACCGCCAATGATCAATAGCGCCACCACCCCGACGATCACCTGTAACCACAGTTCTTGCTGTGCCCACCATGCCAACACGACACTCGCCTCGCTTTCAAAGGGACTAAAATCTTCCTCATTTTATCATGTAAACGGTTATACGCCTATACCAATAAGAAAAATATTTAGTGGTGCTTTGCATATTAACTGCGAAGCCAACAACCCGTCTCTATGTAGTTTCGGTGGCATGAAGAAGCTACTCTTTGTTTGCCACCGACTAAAGCTTCAAAAATCACGTATATTGCGTGAATGCTTTTCGACCTCCCATTAGTCGTAATGCAAGGCATAGTCTTCCGATACCTGATAGTGCAGTGTTTTGGTAAATAGCAAATTGCTAAGATAAGCCAGTCCAATCGGCAAGATGAAGAAAATGATCGTCAATTCAAGCACATTTCCCACCGTCACCGCCTTCATTGCATCGAGTGCAGCGAGTGGCCCGACTAAACCAGAAAAGCCAAATCCGGCACTGGCAGGCGTTCCTTGAATTTGCAATGCAGCACCGATACCACCAAGAATGCCGGCATTAAGCGCCATGGGTAAGAAAAGTTTCGGTTTAGACAAGATGTTGGCCATTTGCATTTTTGGCGAGCCCAGAAAATGTGCCAGCGATGTCCCAAGCGGATTCGCTTTCCAGCCATAAGCCGCCAGCGCAAAACTTGCCCCGACAATGCCAAGGTTAGCGGATCCGGCACCGATGCCGTTCAACGTAATAGCCGTTGCAATCCCCACTGTACTGATCGGCGTCACAATCAAAATGGCAAAGATGATCCCCATCAAAACGCCCATCGCAATCGGCTGCAATTCGGTAATATCATGGACAACAACGCCAATATACTTCGTGATTCCGGAAACCGGCTTGAGAGTGAGCATCCCCACCCCACCTGCAATCAGCAATACTAACGATGGAATCAGAAGAATCGTGTACGCCTTGAGCGCATTGCCCAACAATAGAATGACTAAATAGCCAATGGCGAGGGTGATCGCCAAATTAATCACATCCCCGGTTCCGGCAACACTCAAGCCGGTTTTGGTCAGATGATAATTACCGGCACCAATAATGGCAGCCAATGCCAGCGAACTTGTTTGAATCGGCGTAAACTTCGCCAGCATCCCCACGCACACAGCCGATAACGCCGGTAACAAGGTCATCGCGGCGGTCGTCATATACGTAACAACGGCCAACTGCGGGAAGCTAGGTAAAAGCAACTTGACGAGCGCATTTAAGATCGCGCCAGGAACCAAGGCAACAATAATCCCCACTGATAAACCGTTTAAAATGTTCATCGTCACGGTTTTTACGTCTTGTTTCATCGTCTTCCTCCGTTTAATTAACTTGGTGCGGTGAATGCCCACCGGCTAAAATAGTTTTGACGTCATCCAATGAAATATCGATCATGTTTTTCACGGCTGCATCCGTATAAAAACCGATATGCGGAGAAATCTCAACGTTCGGCAAGGCCTTTAAAGTTTCAAGATTGGTATTGTCCACGCCAGATTGGCTGCGATCAACCCCAAAAATACCGGCTTCACCTTCAATTGTGTCCAAAGCAGCGCCGGCAATCTCACCACGTTGCAGAGCCTCAATCAATGCGATCGTATCGACAATCGGTCCGCGGGCAGCATTGATCAAGTAAGCCGTCTTTTTCATCTTTTTGAAGGCAGCGGCATCAAGCATATGGGTGGTGATGTCGTCCAGCGGTGTGTGCACGGTGACGATATCGGCCGTGGCCAGTAAGGTGTCAAGATCGACATAACGAACCGTATCCGCCAACTCAGGTCGCGTTACCGGATCAGCCACGATGACGGTAGATCCTAAGGCGCGAAAAATGCGAGCGACGGTACTGCCGATTTTGCCAGCGCCAATGATGCCAATCGTTAATTGATGAACTTCCTGCGCTTCCAGACCACCCCAGCTATAATCATCTTTGGCTTCGCGTGCCGTAGCCTCACCTAAATGGCGAATCAATCGCATGGCATGAGCCAAAACCAGTTCCGCAACCGATCGCGGCGAGTATGCGGGCACATTGGTCACGGCTAATCCATTGGCAGTCGCAGCATCGAGATTAACAATGTCATAGCCGGTAATCCGCAAAGTCAACTGCTTCATCCCGAATGACTTCAACTTCTGATAAACAAGCGGTTCTGGAATCGCGCCATGCTGTTGAATGACAACCCCATCGTATCCCTTAGCCAGATCAACCGTATCACCATTGAAGGCAACGGTATTGGTATCAACTTGAAGATCATTGGCAGCAACCCAGTCATCAATCGCTGGTTGTTCGTCTGGTCGAACACTATACATTAAAATTTTCTTCATCATCATTCCCCTTTGAGCGCGTTATCGTCCAACTGCAAACCTGCCTAATGCGTTGCCATAAACTGCTTAATACGCTCAGTCGCCAGTTTCAAATCCGCCATCGAGGCCGCATACGAAATCCGCACATACCCTTCACCGCCTGGGCCAAAACTGGCACCGGGAATGACGGCAACCTTTGCTTCACGTGCCAATGCATAAACAAACTTCCAACTGTCATGGAACCGGTCTGGCAACTTAGCAAATATATAAAATGCGCCATCCGGATGAGGAACTTCCAAGCCGGCTTCCGGTAAGGACTTCATCAGAAAATCGCGCCGTTTTCGATAGGCTTGCTTCATCGGCTGACTATCTTCCATGCCATTCTTCAACGCCTCTTCAGCCGCGCGCTGGGCATTGGTCGTGACGCTGGTAATCGTAAACTCGCTAACCTTACCGATTTGTTGAATAATCGCAGCCGGACCTGCCGTAATCCCAACGCGCCAGCCGGTCATTGCGTGGGATTTTGAGACCCCGTTAAGGACAATCGCTTGATCAGGGAGTATCTCGCCCATCGAAACATGCGTCCCACTGTAAGTCAATTCTGAGTAAATCTCATCGCTTAAGACAAAAATTTCATACTGCTTGATGACATCCGCTAATGCGCTCAGATCCGCGCGATTATACGTCACCCCAGTTGGATTAGTCGGATAGTTCAGAATCACTGCTTTAACCGTGTCCCGATTGGCTTCAATCGCCTGCTGTAATTTTTCCGGCTTAAGAATGAACCCATCCGCCGAAGTGTCGATAAAAATCGGTTTTGCTCCGTTTAATAACACGATTGGGATGTATAAAGGAAAAATCGGAGTTGGGATAATCACGGTATCGCCTTTGTTCAACATAGCCGTTAAACTCGAATAAATACCGCCAGTGGCCCCAGCTGTGATCAAAATCTGCGTCTCCGGATCATAGGAGGTTTTATATTTCGTTGCCAGATAATGGCTTGCCGCAGCTCGTAATCCCGGCAAGCCTTTGCTCTGGGTATAATGGCTCTCATCATTTTCGATTGATTGGATGCCCGCCGCCTTGACATGCTCCGGCGTCGGGAAATCCGGTTCACCTAATGTCAGCTTAACAATGCCTTCAATACCGCTGATTTCTGCATTGAATTGTAAAATGTCGCTCGGTTTGAGTTGCCGAACCTCGTGATTCATACGATCGACTAATGCCATGTAAATCCCTCCATCTTTTTACATCCAGTAAGTTGAAACTAAAATAAAAGCCCCGCAGTCATCGATTGACCGCGGGGCACGAAATGGGAATGATTCTCCTGATTCCAGCCACACAGTCAATTGCTTGATCTGTGTGACCGCTCACTCAAAGGTAACTGGTCTCACAGATCGCGTCTGAAAAACCAGAAATAAAAGGATTGTTGACTTTGAGTCAGCTTTATCATCATCATGAGAACCTCCTAAGAAATAGATTAGTTAAAGATTACCGGTTGGTGGGGCATTTGTCAAATTTTTTGTGAGTTAGTAAACTTATTCCGTTCAACTTTCATTGGGTCTAAGTCGTTTAACCCTGCAGCTGTATAAATAAAGTAAAGTTTTAAAGTTATCAAGTCAAACTCGAAAAACAAAATGACTTGCCCATCAATTTTTCAAGATGGCACTATTCTCGCCAAAAAAGAGCCAGCATTCCTTACTTGAACTGATTCATTACCTCACTAAAAGTCGCATGACTTTGTAGCGGTTGTGTCAAGGTCAGTTGATGCTTGTCTTTATCTTCTAATGTCATCTCAATGGCTTGCCACGGCTTCTTGGTCGGTGGTGAAACGATCGCGTCTTTATCCAGTTTAGCTGCAACCGCGAAAATGTCCGTGACAGCCAGATTGATAATCAATCCACTGCCAGTGCTGCCGCTGGTTTGCTTGATCAGCATTAAATCTTGATAGCGGTCCCGCCTAATATGGGCCATGACCGGTAACCCTGCCTGATCTTTAAACAGATAAAGCTTTTTAAAACCTAACTTATCTTGATACCAACGAACTGCCTCATCAACATCCTCAACCGCCACCTTAACGAACATTGGCATTTGATAATAGTCTGCCATTTTTTCCGCGTCCTTTCTTTTGACGAGCGTCCCCGGTTCCTATTGGGAACTATCTACCCGCAGCTCATAGCAAAAAACAGCCTCGGGCATTGTCGCTTATCAATAACATAAACGCTGACGTTACGATAGGGTCAACCCACTCGTCTTTTCAGAGGGAAAAAGGCGTCTTTTAAACGCAGAATAAGCTACAATAAGATTAACCATGAAAGGAGTACTCGTCTCATGAAATATACCATTACGGCTAACAGCACATTTCCAGTTGTGAACATCGCTATGGATCAAGATGAAACGATTCAAATCGAATCAGGCTCCATGATTTATCACAATGGTTTGGTTGAACTCAGCGGACATATGAATAGCAATGGCAAAAAAGGGCTCGGCGGCCTCATGAGTGCGATTGGTAGATCTGTCACTAGCGGCGAAAGTTTCTTCATTACCACTGCCACCGGGACCGCCCCTAACGCTGAATTAGCGATTGCGCCGGGCAATCCCGGCGTCATCAAAGAGTTGACGCTTGATAGCAATCACCAGTACCGTTTGAATACTGGCGCATTTCTGGCGATGGATACCTCTGTCAGTTATCACATGGTCAGTCAAAAGGTTGGCGGTGCCTTATTCGGGGGTACTGGCGGATTCTTCATCATGGAAACAGCGGGCACTGGCACCATGCTGGTTTCGGCTTATGGTGACATCATTCCGATCGAACTTGATGGCAGCCATGAATATGTCGTGGATAACAGTCATGTCGTCGCCTGGGACAGCCAGCTGGATTACAGCATCCAGCCGGCCAGTGGTGTCATCGGTTTTACTACCGGTGAAGGTTTAGTCAATCGGTTCACTGGTTCCGGGACCGTCTATATTCAAACCCGGAACATCGAGGCACTGGCCAACCTGATTCAACCATTCATCCCCAACAATGATAACTGATCACTAAGGAGCTCTATACGATGCCAACTAAAATAGGCCTTCACTACAACAAAATTGGGGTTGGGAAAACCATCTACTTTTTACATGGCATGGGGTTAGACGGACACAGCATGGCAGCTTTTTATGAGCCACGTTTTACCAGCGAAGAGCGGCATTTTGCCCGCCTCTATCCGGATTTACCGGGAATGGGAGCTTCACCGGCCACGTCAGCATTGCAATCTGCTGATGATGTGTTGGCACAGGTTCATGCTTTCATTCAGGCGACCAGCGAAGGGCCATGTTATCTTGTCGGCCATTCTTACGGTGGCTATCTAGCATTAGGCCTGCTTGCCCGATTTCCTGACGAGTTTTCCGGTGCTTTTTTAACCGCTCCGGTTGTACTCGCGGAGAAAGCAGCACGTACGGTTGCGCCACTAAAGCATCTTATTAGTGCGCCAGTGACCAGTCAGTCACCGGAATTTACCGACTATCAACACATGAATGTTGTTATCAATCCTTCGACCTGGCGACAATATCAGGAACTTATCCTGCCAGGGCTTAAAACTTTTAACCGCGATTTCTGGGTTGCCATGAAGAACCGCCATGCTTATCGTCTGCCAATTGAATCACGCTTAAGCAGCCTGATTAAGTCACCAGTTACGCTTGTGTTAGGTGAAAATGACAATGAAGTTGGCTATCAGGATCAAGTGGTCTTTGCCCATAAAGGCGCACACATGACCACAACCGTAATCCCAAACGCCGGTCATAATCTGATGATCGATGCGCCTGAGGCTGTCATGACCGCGTTTCATGAGTTTCTACACAAATAGTGCCAAACCGCTACGCTTGATTAACCGTCGCTATTCTGCGGCGGTTTTTTGCGTCCTCTTTATATCCGAGCTGTTAACTGTTCAGGCGTTAGGTGGCGTGTGGTGCGAAAGATGCTGTAAACCGATTCCGGTGAGCGAACCGGCGTTTGATTGAGCCAGTAAACAATTAAATCCACAACCCCTTGACTGACAATCTCCTGAGCATAATCGCTGGGCACATCGCGATCATCAGCAACTAACTCACTACCGCCTTGCCGCAACAACTCAACAACCAATTGCTTCACTTTCGCGGTTAGTTGCGTTTGATTTTCATTCAACAGTAAAACGGCCAGATCCCGTTGGCGATACAAATACTTGAACAACTGAAAGAAAGCATCACGCTCGGGTAACAGGTTTGCTGCGCGTTTAGCTTGAAGCGGTTTGGGAAAATGGGCAAAAATGCTTTTCACATGTCCGATCATTTCATCTTCATAATGCGCCAATAAATCATACTTATCGAAATAGTGCAGATAAAAGGTGCCACGACTGATACCGGCCAACTTGGCTAATTGTTGCACGCTTAACTTGCCAAATCCTTCCTGATGCATCAGCGTCATAAACGCCTGCTGAATTTTCATTTCTGTTTCAAACATTTTCGTACTACTAGCCATCGCGTCAACCTCCATGAACATACTGTTAATTACCATTCTCATTGAACAACAATTTTTACCCCGAAGCAATTGACAAATGGTGCCAAACTGTTCATCCGTTTAAGCGGCGATCATCAGCACTTTTTCCGCATGCTGCCGGTTAAAAGTGCGTTCAGAGACTGAACAGATGGCTCAGATTGTTTCTTGTCTAACCGCCTTAAGGCCACTATGATCGTGAATGAACAGAGTGTCAATTTGAAAGGCGGTCTTACCATGCTAAGAAGTGAATGGCATTATCTCATGAAACACAAAATGATGGTCGTTGTCCTGGTGGCAATTGCGCTCATCCCAGCCATCTATTGTTTTATCTATCTTTCGTCCATGTGGGATACTTATGGCAAGATGGATCAGTTACCGGTCGCCATCGTTGATCATGATCGGCCTGTTACTTACCACGGAAAAAAGATTGCGATTGGCCAGCAGTTAACCGCCAATTTGACCAAATCAACCGCGCTGGATTTTCATCATGTTTCTGCTTCCACTGCGACCAACCGGCTGCACCGGGGCACCTATTACATGGTGTTGACCATCCCGCGTAACTTTTCCAAAAAGGCAACCACACTACTCACGACCAACCCAGAAACCATGCCGCTTTACTTTCGGTTCAATTCCGGTCAGAACTTCATTGTCTCTAAAATGACCACAGGCGCTGCGACTGCCATCAAATCAAAAGTAGCGAGTCAAGTTACCAAATTATATGCTGGCATTGTGCTAACGGCACTACATCAGGCCGATACCGGCATGACCAAGGCGGCTACCGGCGGCCAAATGTTGACCACCGGCGCTCAACAACTCACAACCGGCACCGCACAACTTAGCACTGGACTAAACCGCCTCGCAACCGGGCTTCAGCAAGCAACCAAAAGTCAGGGACAGACGAATCAAGCAGTGGCTTCCCTCAATACCGGCGTCACCCAATTAACAACTGCCGCCACCGCACTCGCAGCTGGGTCGCATCAGTTACAAAAAGGCAGCCAAACCTTAGCCAGCCAACTGACAATCGGCAGTCAGAAGCTGGCAAGTATCCAAACTGGGGCGAATAACGCTGCTGCTTTAGCCGCGCCTGTGCGTGAAGTCACGTCGGATGTCGCCAAAATCCCCAACAACGGAACCGGCATGGCGCCTTTTGCCATCGCTATCGGCCTCTATGTCGGCGGAATCGCGCTGGGCACCATGTACGAAGGCTTCCTGCCGCATCGTAAGCCACGGCATGCACTAAGTTGGTGGGCCAGCAAAGCTTCGGTGATTGGCACCGTTGGCTTATTGCAGGCAGGATTGCTTGATATTTCATTAGTGGCTGGTAATCATTTGCACGTCAGCGATCATGGTCTATTCTTCATCGCCATTCTTCTTGGCTCCTGGTTGTTCCTGTCCTTGATTTTCTGTCTCCGATTGCTCCTTGGCGGTTTCGGAACATGGCTGGTTTCAATCGTCTTAGTCCTCCAGCTAGCTGGCTCAGGTGGTTTATATCCCACTTATTTAGTCAATGGCTTTGCAAAAGCGATTAATGAATGGCTGCCGATGACCTATCTCATTGACGCTTTAAGAAGCTTAATTGCAACACATCAAGCGATTGGCACCGACATGGCGATCATGATCGGCTTAATCGGACTATTTAATCTTCTTATGCTCTTCCGTTTTCAGATCGGCTTGCATCAAAGCTTCATCGAAATTGATGCTACTGAAGATGCTTAACGCGCTCCCCGGCGCAAAAGCCTGCGTGTAAGGACCTCGAACGCAATGGCCAAAACCGGGCCATCACGCCCAAGGCCACTTACACTCCGGTCTCTAACCGCGCTGGCTCGCGCTTACCATAACGCGTTCGCCAGCCCAGAAATCTGCGTGTAAGGACCTTGGGCGCAATGGCCAAAGCCCGGCCATCACGCCCAAGGCCACTTACACTCCGGTCTCTAACCGGGCTGGCTCACGCTCACCATAACGCGTTCGCCAGTCCAGAAATCTGCGTGTAAGGACCTTGGGCGCAATGGCCAAAGCCCGCCCATCACGCCCAAGGCCACTTACACTCCGATTTCTAACCGGGCTGGCTCACGCTCACTAAAGAAGGTGTTTGCGATGTTAAAAAGCAACAATTCGCTCAGTATCTCAGCCTTAATTGAACAACATGGTCATGAGAAGATTCGTCAGGCCCGGCGTATGCTGGTTGTGAATCTCATCGTCTACACTGTGATTGCCGCCATTGAGCTATGGTTCGGCGCGAAGGATCATGCCGTTGCTTTAACCGCCGATGGTCAAAATAATTTGACTGGCATTGTCACCGTCTCTGCTTTGATTGTCGGGCTATCGTTTGCCACCCGCCCTTCTGATACATTTCATCTTGAAGGTCACTGGCAATTTGAGAATCTTGCCGTTTTTCTAGCCGGCTTGGGTATGTTTCTTATCGGCCTGATCACCATCTGGGAAGGTCTGGGCGCAACTTTGGCCTTACTATCCGGACACGCCGCTGCGCCACTCAAAGGCCAAGCCGCTATCATGGCTGCCATTTCAGCGGTGTCAATGCTAATCCTTTGTTGGTTCAACCACGTCATTGGTCAACATACACAAAGTAGTTCACTCGCGGCATCGGCCAAAGATTTTCTCGGCGATGCCTTGACTTCAACTGGCACCATGATCGCCATTCTCGGTGCTTCCTATTGGCACATCCACTGGATTGATCCACTGGCAGCTGTTTTGATCGGGCTATTCTTGATCTGGAACGGCAGCCGAATTCTCAGCACCAGCGCCGAAAAGCTCTCCAACGGGTTCAATCCTGCCCTCCGCATCCAACTTGTGGACAAGCTGCAAACTGTTAGTGGGATACTCGCGGTCAGCTTCGTTGATGGTCGGTATGCTGGCAGCAATATTATTGTCGAAGCCGAAATCGTGCTCCCAGCCGGTGATAGCCTCGCCAAATCCTACCGCATCTGCAAAAGTGCCGAGCAAGTCCTCCAAAGTGACTTTCCAGTGCTGTACTGTTGCATTCAGGTCAAACCCAACTTACCCAAAAATATGTCTAGATGATGAGCTCCCACCACACTTGCCAGCACAGAGAAGTGACTAACACTTAAAAAGCACAAGCCACAGACAGAATGAGTTCTGGCTGCAGCTTGTGCTTGTTTAGGTTCAAAATCGATTAGGCTTCGAGCTTTTCTTTGTTTGAATCCGCCACATAATGCGGAATCTCATCATCAATGAAATAAACCTTATACCAAACTAAGAAGGTATAAATCGTCCAAACTTTGCGGCGATCATTGCGCTCTTTGCGATAAGTCTTATCGAGAATATCCAAAATCGCGTCTTGATCAAAGAACTCTTTAACCCAGTCTTGCTCAAATGTTTCGCGAACCTTTTTATAAAAAGGCTCATCTTCAAGCCACTGTTTGACCGGAACCGGGAAGCCGAGTTTTTCGCGACTCGCCCATTCTTCTGGCAAGTGACGGTTGGCAGCTTCACGCAAGGCATACTTGGAATTGTGTGAGTTGATCAGATATTTGGTTGGAATACCAGCCGCCACTTTGGCAACTTCCTTATCCAAAAACGGTACCCGCAGTTCCATAGAGTTGGCCATTGACAGCTTGTCAGCCTTCAGCAAAATATCCTTAGGCATGAACTGGTGAATATCAAGGTACTGCATCTTCTTGACTTCATCATCGTAATGGCGCACCTTTTTATACGATTCCGTTACGATATCACGAACACTCTTACTCTGGCGGAATTCCGGCTGCAAGATCTCATCGGCCTGGCCTTCATGGAAAACTAAGGCCTCACCAATGAAGAACTCTTCCGCTGGGGCCGTGGATTCATACAGATGCAAGCGTCCGTGGAAGTTCGGCATCTTCTTCAACCCATGTGCAATGCGGTACTTCACGCCGCGCGGTAACTTGCGCAAGCCGTCCGCGAAGACCCGAATCGCATGGCTGCGGGTGTGAAAACCATAGTTAGCATACCCGGCAAAAAGTTCGTCGGCCCCTTCACCAGACAAAATAACCGTCACATCTTTGTGAGCCAGTCTTGTCAGGAAGTATAACGGCACGCAGGAAGGGTTGGAATCCGGTTCGTCCAAATGATATTGAATCAACGGGAAGTTATCCAACGCCTCTTTTTCCGTCACGATATCACTGGTGTTATCTAAGCCCAATTTATCGCTGAGTTCCTTCGCGGCGACCCCTTCATGATACTTCTTGTTGTCAAAACCGATGGAGAAGGTGTGCTCTGGCCGCAACAGCGCAGTAATATAAGACGAATCAACGCCGGAAGAAAGCAAGGAGCCGACTTCAACATCGGAAATCCGGTGGGCATCAACTGATTCGGACACACTCTTGTCAATGGCAGCAACCGTATCTTCAAAACTCAGATTGTTAGCCTTGAAATCCATATCCCAGTACTTCTTAATCGTGAGTTCATTATTCTTCAACGTGAAGTAATGGCCTTCCGGAATACGATAAACGCCTTTGAAGAAAGTTTCGTCCAACGCGGAGTACTGGAAAGTCAAATACGGTTTGAGCGCTTCTTTGTTCAGTTGCTTCTTAAACTTAGGATGCTTCAAAAAGGCCTTGATTTCACTACCGACGATGAACGTGTCGCCATCGTGGTAGTAATACATCGGCTTAATCCCAAAGAAGTCGCGGGCACCAAACATTTCTTTCTTGTTGTCATCCCAAATCAGGAAAGCAAACATGCCGCGAATCTTTTTCAACAGTTCTTCGATGCCATACTCTTCGTAACCATGAAGCAGCACCTCGGTGTCGGAATGGGTCTTAAACACATGTCCGGCAGCAATCAAATCTTTGCGAATACTTTGAAAATTATAAATTTCCCCATTAAAGATAATCGCAACAGTACCGTCTTCGTTCAGAATCGGCTGCGAACCACCCTTTAAGTCAATGATCGACAACCGACGAAATCCAAGCGCAACATCATCATTGATATATTCGCCACTCGAATTCGGCCCCCGGTGTTTGATCATATCCATCATGTTATTAATAACTGGTTTCTTGTTCAAAATTGTCTTGTCCGCAAACGCGATGATTCCGCACATACAGTTAACCCCTTTTCGCGTGAATGACGATCATTACTTGTTTCAGTATAAAGATTTGACAACGCAAGTCAATCAAAGAGCGTGAACTGGCGCGGTTAGCGATCGGAGTGTAAGTGGCCTCAAACCTAAATGGCTGGGCTTTGGCCATTTAGGTTTGAGGTCCTTACACGCAGATCGCTGCGCCAGTGAACGCGTTTCAGAACAGAGCGTGAGCCAGCCCGGTTAGAAACCGGAGCATAAGTGTCCTTGAGCGTGATGGCCCGGGCTTGGCCATTGCGCTCAAGGTCCTTATGTGCAGGTTTCTGGGCTGGCGAACGCGTTTCAGACCAGAGCGTGAACAGGAGCGCTTAGAAATCGGAGTGTAAGTGGCCTCAGACGTGATGGCCGGGCTTTGGCCATTGCGGCTGAGGTCCTTACACGCAGATTTCTGCGACTGTGAACGCGTTTCAGAACAGAACGTGAGCCAGCCCGGTTAGAAACCGGAGCATAAGTGTCCTTGAGCGTGATGGCCCGGGCTTGGCCATTGCGCTCAAGGTCCTTATGTGCAGGTTTCTGGGCTGGCGAACGCGTTTCAGAACAGAGCGTGAACCGACTCCTGCGCCAGTGAACGCGTTTCAGCCGCAGCCCGACCACGCTCACACTGCCCCCTCAAAGTCGGCACCATCACCGAATCCCACCACTAAAACCCCCCAAAAAACGGCAAAAAAATAGAGACCCAAGTTCCTACAGTCGAACTTGGATCTCCTAAGTTAAGGATTTGACCGATGCAGTCATGTTGTTACATTGACTGGTACTAATTGTAAAACCCTCTTCAATAAACCTAATACTGCGACACCTCTACAAAAATCTTATTCACTTGTACGGAACGACGAGTGTTGAAATGATGTTGCCAGATAACTTGGCGTTGTTTGGTGGTTCTATGACACACCCGATTGAACATCTATGGGAAGCTCATTGTCCCGCTTGGATTACTGAGTCTTGTTATTAGCCTCATACCTCCATGTGTGTTCATCTTTAGATCTCATGGAACATGAATCTGACGATAGGTGGCGCAGATACTTACTGCACCAACGCTCTATTCGTTTTACTCGTGCTTTGCGACACACACTTTCGAGCCAGTTCGTTTGCTTGTTACTGAACGAAGGATCGTGATTCTTGGTTCCTGCATCGACCTTGATGTTCTTCCTTAACTTCAAATAAAGTGTATCATGTAAGCGCTATCTTGGCAAGCCCTATGACCTGCTTTTTTACAAAAAAATTTTTAAACCGTCAAAAAGCAAACCGGCGAACCCGGCTTGCTGCGCCATAGCCATAGAGACTTAAACGCCGACGATCAATGTCAACACTGATAACATATCCGGCATATTCGCTAGGAGTACCAAAATGTCGATCAAACCGGCGATTAAATTTAGTCGTCAATCCGTGATGGCGACCCATCAGTGCACTGGTATTTTGTAGGCTGTAATGAATACCATTCACCTGATAGTCCGCTTCCAAGTGGTAGTGTCCGGCGAGATACGCAATGATCCGACCCGCGTTTTGGGTGAAATCAAACCTTAACTGTCCGCCAAATTCGGGCGTCTTACCTGTATTTAGCACCCCACTGGCATGCAAATTAAAAGCCCGCAACAACTCATGGACGGCCCGACCGTTAAACTTTAAGGCTGGTTGGCCCTTTTGATTCATTGCCGGCGCGTGACTCATGATTAACACATCACGGTTCAACGCGCCTTTTAACGCTAAAGCAAAGTCGCGTAACTGCGCAAACGAAACCGCTAAAGTCTTCTTGACATCGTAAATTTTATGTCCGGCATGTAACGGTACATCAGCCGTATTTAATACGATCACGCGTAATCCCGGATAGTCCCGTACCAATAAGCCTTCATGCGAAACCGCAATATCAGGCTGCGCGGCATCTGTCGCAAATATCAGCTGACGATTAACATCCGGCAAGAAGCTGCCTTTGTGACCGGGCCGCTTTTCGGCGAATTTATCATTGTCATCGTGATTGCCTTTAGTAACCAAAAACGGCACCGAACCTCGCCGGTAATCAGCCATGATATTGCGCAAGCGCATTTTGGTCAGCCATGGCAATTCCGAGCCATCAACCAAGTCGCCAAGATGAACCCGCAAGTCAAGTGGCATCCGGGTGCTCAACCACTGCTGCTCACGGACATGCCAAAATCCAGTCGGGCCATAATAAGTCGATGAGAATTTGGCTTTGTCATGGGTATCGGTAATCAAGGCGAAATTCAAGGCTGAAGGCGACAATAATGGTGTCACCGCATCAATAAAATGGCCCAAATCTTTTTTAACAAAAGGACGAATTGTCATGGCCTGCTTAACCTCCTCACACGTACGCTTTACCGCTTAGAAATTGAGCCACACGCCTAGCGCCAAAAAGACTACCTGCGCTAAAGTGGTGACGAATAGATTTTTGATGGCGTTCGGAAATGTCAGCTTTTTAACCGGATTAGCAGCAAATCCACGCGCATTTTTGACGACCAACGGCACGGTGATCAACGTCAGCAGCGTCAATTTTGGCAACAGGCCGAGTAATACCGAAATAATCAGCATCAAGAATCCTGCCGTATACAGACTATAAAAGAAAACAATACTGCGCTGACGTCCGAGATAATGGACAATTGTGCGCCGTTTAAGCGTCTCATCTTCATCCTGATCAGCAATGTTGTTGGCCAGTAACAACGCCGAAATCGCGCATTGTGCCAACCCACTTGCCAGATAAACCGACGCAATTAATGACCACGAAAAGTCAACCACGTTAAAGACGTTGACATAAACCGCGATCAGAAAAATGACAAACCCCATCGTAAATCCCGAGAAGAATTCCCCATACGGTGTGGCGGAAATCGGCCGCGGACCACCTGCATAGCCATAGCCCACCGCAAAGCTAAACAGTCCCATCACCAACAATGGCCATCCGGTACGGCTTACCATCCACAAGCCAAGCACTGCGCTGGTGACCATCATTGCCACCACCATCCAGCCAATCATACTTGGATTCAGATGATTGACGCCGATGATATTGGTCTTTTCGCGAAAATGTAGGGCTTCTGTCTTTTCCGAACGGCGATAATCTTGATAGTTGTCATTCGCATCAACCGCCATGTTAAACAAAAGCATGGCAACAAAGAAAACCAACAATTCCGGAATATGTAACGTATGATAATGGTACCAGGCAAACAACGTCCCCAACAAAAAGGGGAAAACCGATGCTGTTTTCGCCTTAATCTCAACTAATTCAAGAAATACAGATATTGACATAACAACCTCCAACAATTGACTTTTAAGAATCAGGTACAGTAGAGTAAATATGTCTTTAGGAAAGAGAGAAAATGCATGATTCATCCCCTGTGGCACCGATTCCCCATGGTCTATCACCAACTCGAACAGATTCAGCAGCGGCTGGAACAGGTCGCTACTTTACGCGAACCACAAGTGCATACGTTGATTCAGCAACAAATCAATGCAGGCGGCAAGATGTTACGGAGCGGGCTTATGCTTATGCTAGCGCGTTTTGGCGAACCTGACAACGATGAGCTTGTGACGGCTGGTGCTGCGATTGAAGCACTACACCTAGCCACACTGGTTCACGATGATGTGCTGGATCATGCCGATATTCGTCGCGGCATGACCACGGTTTCTGCCGAGTCCGGAAATCGTGAAGCCATCTATGCCGGTGATTTCCTGTTTGCCATCTATTTTCAGTTGCTTAGCGAACAGGATCCCGAAACCGTTGATTTAAGAACCAACGCCCGCATCATGAAGCGCATCTTTATGGGTGAAGTGGATCAAAACGGCCCCAGCGCACCGCTCATTCCAACCGTCAATGCTTATTTAAGTGCCATTAGCGGTAAAACAGCCGCTTTGTTTGCGCTGGCGACTTATACAGGCGCAACGATCGGTCACCTTTCTGCCATCCAGAAAAAGGCCGCTTACCGATTTGGGCGGCAGCTCGGCATGGCCTTTCAAATGATTGATGATTTACTTGATTATACCCAAACTGCCAAAACATTGAATAAACCAGCGCTTGAGGATTTAAATAATGGCATTGTCACCTTGCCGCTCATCTACGCCTATCAAACTGTGCCTGACCAGTTGAAGCCTTTAACGAAAACAGCCGAACAAATCGCTGCCAATGCTGATGAAATCGCTGCGATTGTTCGTAAACACGGTCTTCCGCAGGCACATCAGCTTGCTTTCACCTATACACACCGAGCAATTGCAGCTTTGGACCCACTGCCTTCATCGCCTACCAAAGCAGCCTTGACCAAGCTCACGCAGCAGCTCTTGCAGCGAACACATTAACTAATTTGTGATTTCTTTAGCGATCCCAGCTTCAATTTTGGTTGCCTGTCACTGCAAAAATTGTTAAAGAATCGCCGCCAACATTGCATATTTCAAGAAATCATGCCAAAATAATAATTCATTTAATTTTTAAAAATTAACAATTAGCACAATGTTTCACAAACATTGTGCTTTTTAAGTGGTATGATACAGATATAGCAATAGTGAAAGAGTGATCAAACATGGTAAAAATCCTCTCTATCAATGCCGGCAGCTCCTCACTTAAATGGAAGTTGTTTGACATGCCCAGCGAAAGACAATTAGCAGAAGGCGCAACTGATATCCTGCGTCAATCGACGGTTAAAATCAAGTATGGTACTGATCAGGTCTATGAAAGTACCACCCCGATTCGCAATTATCGGGAAGCTGTCAGTAATTTGCTCAGTCACTTGCAATCTTTAGGTCTGGTGAACCGCCTCGATGAAATTACCGGCATCGGTCATCGCGTTGTTGCGGGTGGTGAACTATTCTCCGCGCCTATCGTCATCGACAATCGTGTGTTGGCCCAAATTCGGGCGTTGCGGGATTACGCGCCGCTGCATAATCCCGTCGAAGCCGATTGCATCGATATTTTCCGTAAGATGATGCCGTGGGCGCTTGAAGTGGCGGTTTTTGATACTGCCTTTCATCAGACTATGAAACCGGTCAATTATCTTTACAGTATTCCTTATGAATATTACCAAAAATACGGCGTTCGTAAATATGGCGCACATGGCACCAGCGTTCGGTATGTCAGTGCTCACGCAGCCAAAATGCTAGGTAAACCGCTTGAATCCATGCGTATGATTGTCATGCATCTTGGCGCCGGCTCCAGCATCACGGCGATCCAAAATGGTAAATCCGTGGATACGTCAATGGGGTTCACCCCTGTATCCGGCGTGACAATGGGAACCCGCGCCGGTGATGTGGATGTTTCATTGATTGCCTACCTCATGAAGAAGTTAGACATAACCGATGTTGATCAAATGATTGACATTTTAAACACCGAATCCGGATTGCGCGGGATCTCCGGCATCAGCCACGATGTTCGTGATCTTGAAGCCGCCGCCCCGACGCATCCGCGCGCAAAACTGGCGCTGGATATTTTCGTCAACCGAATCATCAAATATATCGGTGCTTACGCGGCCTTAATGAATGGCGTTGACGTACTTGTCTTCACAGCCGGCATCGGCGAGCACAGTAGCAATATTCGCGCCCGCATCATGCAATCGCTTGGCTATCTGGGCGCCCGGATTGATCCTGAGCGTAATTTACAGATTCACGATAACGCCGGCGATATTACGGCAACCGATGCACGTGTCAAGACCCTCGTTATCCCGACAAACGAGGAATTAATGATTGTCCGGGATGTTATGTCATTAAGCCAAGTTGCCCAACAAGCGGAATGAATCCGATTTTGATCTTCAACCTGCCTTAACAATTGAATCACTGCTTTTTGAATGCGCCAGAAGTCATTACAGCAAATGCTGCCTGACTTCTGGCGTTTTTGGGTTCAAAAAAGTTGCCTTATATTCAACACAAATGATAGCCGCTCAACCCACGTAAATCGCCGCAGCTGACAAATCGTCATCAAATTTCCAAAATGCTGCTTGCAATTCCAACAGCCGCTGTTTATACTGTGCATATATTACATATACAGTATAAACACACAAAGGAGATGTTCGCTATGCTCAACGTCACCAACCTTACCAAGCGTTTTGGAAATACCACCGCCGTTCACGATGTTTCTTTTGCGGTTCGACCCGGAGAAATTCTCGGACTTATCGGTCAAAACGGTGCCGGAAAGACCACGACCTTCCGCATGTTACTGAACTTGCTGCAACCGGATCAAGGCACGGTTACTTGGAACCAGCAACCATTGGCCAAACTGAGTCGCGAGACAATCGGGTATTTACCTGAAGAACGCGGTTTGTATCCTAAAATGACCATCGCGGATCAAATTTGTTTCTTCGCTGAACTTCACGGTATGAAACGTCCAGCAGTCATGGCAGTCCTTGATCAATGGCTTGACCAATTTCAAGTCAAAGGCAAGCCCATCGACCTCGTCAAAGATCTATCGAAAGGTAATCAGCAAAAAGTTCAACTGATTGCCGCGATGATTCATACACCCCAATTTATTATTTTGGATGAACCCTTTTCCGGTCTGGATCCGGTTAATGCCCATCTGCTAGAAGTCGGGATTCGCCGGTTGCGTGATCAAGGCAGCGCAATTATCTATTCGAGCCACGACATGCGCAACGTTGAAGCCATTTCCGATCGGTTGGTCATGCTAAAAAACGGTGCCGTTGTCTTATCCGGCAAGCTTGACGAAATTCGCGAACAGTTTGGTCAAACCCGACTCTACGTTCAATCCCCCTTAACCCAACAGGAGCTACAGGCTTTCCCCGGCGTGATCACGGTGACGCCACGTTCTCGCGGTTTCTTAGTCAAACTGACCGATCCGCAAGTTGGCCATGATATTTTCGCCGCTGCCACGCACCAAGGCTACATTCCCGAGTTTAGTCAACAAGCACCGTCCTTAGACGAAATCTTCCGCATGAAAGTAGAGGCCTAATCATGGAAAAAATGGATGTCATTTTTCGCCAAGTCTTCATCAAGAATCTTAAAAGTAAAACCTGGTTATGGATTGTCCTGGGTCCGTTAGTATTAGCCGCTATCTTTGGGGCGGTTTTCTGGTTGATGAATCAAACCAATCAAACAACCCGCATCGGCGTGGTTTCGGACAGCCAGGCATTGGTTCAAACGTTTAAAAGCAGCAGCGACAACGATCAGCGCTATACGCATTACGCCACCACGGCTGCAGCTAAACAAGCATTGGCGGCCGAAAAACTTGATGCAGTTTTGACAGTCACCGGTCAGCCGACCCAACAGGCAAGTCTCATTCAGCGAACAGATGGGCAAAGCATCAATCGCACCCAACTACAAGGTGTGCTGGCTCAAGCCCACACCAAAAAAGTTGCCAGTCAACTACAGCTATCGACCACCCAACTGCAGCAACTTTTTGCGACTCCCGCCTTGGCCACTACCAGTGTCAAAGTAGATGATGGCAAGCTTGTCACCCGTTCTGCCAAATCCCAAGCGTCCGGATCGGTTGCGGGTTTCATCGTCGGTATTTTGATTTACACCTTTGTCATCAGTTATGCTTCAATGATGGCGCAGGAAATTGGGACAGAAAAAGGGTCACGGATAGAAGAATCGATTTTAACTGCGATTACGCCGCAAGCTCAGTTCTTTGGCAAACTGCTTGGCATTCTGGCGTTGATGGCAACACAAATCATTATTTATGGCGTGGTCGGATTAGCCAGTCTCGTCGCCTTACGCCAGCTACCGCAAAATCCCCTGTCAACGCTTATCAGCCATCTTGACCTGAGTAGTGTGAGTCCAAACATGATTCTGTTTAGTATTGCGTTCTTCTTTGTCGGCACCTTGACCTATACCGTTTTGGCCGCCTTAACTGGTTCGTTGGTTGCGAATCAGGAACAGATCGGCCAGGCTACCACACCGATTGTGATGCTGGGAATGGTTGGCTACTTTGGCGCTATCATTGTTGCCAATGGCGCCTCGCCTATTCTTAATATCGCCAGTTATGTGCCATTTTTATCAACCATGATGATGCCCGTACGACTGGGAGCAGGCCAAGTCAGTGCTGCGGCCGGCTGGTCAGCATTCGGCATTAATGTGATCTTTTTAATCGCGTTCACCTGGCTAACGGTCAAGCTTTATCAGACGAATGTGTTAAGCTATTCTGATGGCGGTATTTTCAAAGCGTTCAAGCGTTCGTTACAATTACAACGTACCGCCCGCAAGCGTCATCCGGTCAAATCATGACACGAAATGAGGTTAACCATGCGGATCGTCATCTCAAATCAATCGGGCAAACCGATTTATGAACAAATCGAAGACCAGGTGAAAACCGCGATCCTCGCCGGTCAGTTAAAGGCGAATGAACAACTGCCGTCTATCCGCAGTCTTGCTAAAGATTTACGTATCAGCGTGATCACAACGACCCGCGCCTATCACGAACTTGAAGCAGCCGGATTCATTACCAACGTTCAGGGTAAAGGCGCCTATGTTCTCGGCCAAGATAGCGCTTTGGTCCGGGAAAACGCACTGCGCGACATTGAAGCGTCCCTGAATCAAGCAATCGACACGGCTAAAATGGCCAAAATCACCCCCGCCGAATTGCACACTATGTTAGATACATTACTGCAAGCAGAAGGAGAAGCCGATCATGACAACTGATTTACTCACAGTTTCGCACCTCAACAAACACTATGAGGATTTTCACTTGGCTGACGTCAGTTTTCACCTGCCTGCCGGTTATATTATGGGTTTCATCGGTCCAAATGGCGCAGGTAAAACAACAACGATCAAAGCGATTCTCGACATGCTTCAACCTGACAGTGGTGCCATCAATTTACTGGGCCAAACCACCGTTGCAGCTCGAAAACAGGTTCGGGATCAGCTTGGTGTTGTTCTGGATGGGATGGTTTATCCAGACTCATGGCAATCAACCGCGGTGAATCGGTTTGTCGGTCCTTTTTTCCCTAGTTGGGATGCGGCTTATTTTAAACAGTTATGTCACGATTTTGCGATTCCTGAAAAAACCAAATATCGTGATTTATCAATGGGTACCAAAATCAAGTTGCAACTGGCCGCGGCTTTAGCCCATCATCCGCAGCTCTTAATCTTAGATGAACCCACATCTGGCTTGGATCCGATTGCCCGTGATGAACTCATTGCCATTTTGCAGGATTTTATCAGCGACGATCAACATAGCGTTTTGATTTCAACCCACAGTATTATCGAATTGGCTAAAGTGGCCGATTATGTCACTTACTTGCTAGCAGGGAAAGTAACCTTCACTGGGCCATTAAGTGACCTGCTTGATAGGTATATTATGATTAAAGGTGGCCCAAATGAGTTAACCCCGGGCATTCAAGCAACGATTATCGGATTGCAACAAAGCCGCGTCGGATTCTCCGGTATCTGGCCTGCCGATCAAGCCGATCAACTGCCTGACAGTATTGTTCAGGAAACAGTTGATTTGGAAACCTTGATGATTGCTTTTGGCAAAGGGAGGCGTGCACATGCGTGATTTGGTCAAACTTGTTGGCTTGGATCTGGCTGTATTTCATACTAATAGTAAGAAGTATTTTTGGTTTGGTACTTTGATCAGTATCGTTTTGTTGCTTCTCCCTTTCTTGAACGGTGACTTAGCAACCCCGCTTGCAGGCGGCATTACGGGGCTTAGCATTGGCTTATTGATGATGCCTTTTGTCGGTGTTGATCGCCAAGGAATGGAGAATCTTTACACCATGTTACCGGTCCGCCGTACTACCATTGTCGCCGGCCATTATCTGTTCGGTTTGATGACAGTGGGCTTAATTGACGCGTGCAGCATGCTTATCATTGGTCTGGGTTGGATGGCTCGCGTTAATCCAATCCGTGATTCACAAGCTTTCGGGTGGATGCTTTGTTTTGGTACTGCGCTCATGCTCTTTCAAATTATCTTATCGTTTCCACTCATGATTGGCTTGGGGTTTAAGCGCGCGCCTCTTGCTGCTTATTTTCCACTTGCCATTCTCTTAATTGCCGTCTTTCTTGAAAGAAGCTTCCAAGTAGACTTAGATGCCCTCAAGCCTTGGTTCGGAGTAATTGTGGCAATCTTTATTTTAGCTTTCATCTTCTCTTGGTGGTTAAGCACCGTGCTGTATAAAAAACGCGAATTCTAACCCGTAAACAAAAAGACGCCATTTCATAATCGAGATGGCGACTTTTTGTATCTTCGCAACATTGATCAGCCCTGTCCGTCTTTAAACGCAGGATATAATGTCATCCCACCGTCAATAAATAGGGTCGTGCCGGTGACGTAACTTGACTCTGTCGATGCCAGCCAGGCTGCTCCGGCGGCAACATCTTCCGGTTTACCTAGCCGTCCTTGGGGAATCATAGCGACTGTTTGGTCATACTGCGTCTTATCAGCAAACTTTTCCGCATTAATCGGCGTCTCAATGGCACCGGGGCCGATAGCGTTGACTCGAATTCTGCGGTTAGCGTATTCCATCGCAATCGTCTCCGTGAAAAGTTTGACCGCCCCTTTAGCTGCAGTATAGCTAGCAAACGTTGGCCAGGGAATTTGTTCATGAACCGATGTGATGTTAATAATATTGCCTGGCTGGTGATGGTCGAGAAAATAATTCAAAGCAGCGCGGGCGCCTAAAAAAACCCCGGTTTGATTAATCGCAATGACTTTATTCCAGTCATCCAGAGACACTTCATGCGTCGGTGCTTTTATTTCCATACCTGCATTATTGACCCAGACATCAAGGCGGCCAAATTCGGACTCGGCAGTTTTAACCAAACTCGCTATCCCCGCTTCTGTCGAAACATCCGCATGAATACTGACTGCCTGACCGCCATTTTTGATCACTGTGGCAGCTGTTTTTCGCGCGCCTTCGTGATCACCTAAATAATTAATCACAACGGCCATATGCTCTTTGCCAAACCGTTCTGCAATGCCCGCGCCAATGCCTTTGGAGCCACCGGTCACGACTGCAACCTTACCATTCAGATCTCGATACATATCCGTCTTCCTTTCATCAATTCGGGAATTCAGCTTGCTGGATTCACACTTCACACAACTGCTTTGCTCTAGCCTTACCGAATCTTATACCACGCCGCCGCTGCTTCAACTGGAAAAATGTGCACCATTTGCCACATTTAATCACGACTTATTAGAAACCAGTTTATCGCGACACGTTAATGGCATCGATCCTGACTCATCAAGCATAACAAATTATTCCTAAGTTCGTCTCAAACCAAGCGGCGTCGATCATCTACTTTTTAAAATTTTGCGCCAGAAACAAAAAGTAGATGTCAATGACAATTTTGCATCACCCAAACGACATCACCAACTTCAAGCTCAGTCACTACCACCTTCATGCATCCAAAAACACCACTTGGTTCCACCGAATATTCGGATGGATCCAAATGGTGTCCTTTTTCGTGTGAATTTCAACCAGCTAAACCATGCGCGCCAAGATTTAAGCCAGATCCGCGCCATTTGAAGCAATGACGCGCCGATACCAATCAAATGACTTTTTCTTGCTGCGTGCTAATGTCCCTTCACCATCATCATCAAGATCAACGTAAATGAAGCCATAGCGTTTTGACATCTGTCCGGATGAAGCACTTACCAGATCAATGCAGCCCCAAGGCGTATAGCCAATGAGCTCAACCCCGTCATGAATCGCCGCACCCATTTGCTCGATGTGCTGCCGCAAGTAGTCAATCCGGTAATCATCATGGACTTCACCCTTTTCATCAGGCCGATCAATGGCACCTAAACCATTTTCCACAATGAACAGTGGCTTGCGATAACGATCATAAAGTTGGTTTAAGGCAATACGCAGACCGATTGGATCAATTTGCCAGCCCCATTCACTCGCCTTCAGGAACGGATTTTTCAGACCGCTCAGCAAATTACCGCCAACTTCTGCATGATGCTCCTGCGTGGTTTCAATCACCGCTGACATGTAGTAGCTAAACCCGATATAATCAACCGGGTAATGCTTCAACAGCGCCAATTCAGCTGCGGAAAATTCAAGGTCCTGGAACTTAACGCCGTACTCAGCCATCATGGCATCGGTATAAGCCGGATATTCACCGCGCACTTGCACATCGCCGCAGAAAAAGTTAAACGCCTGATTCTGTTGCAAAGTTGCAAGTTGGTTGACAGGATTGGCATCATAGCTATAGGTGGTCGCATACAACAACATGCACCCGATCTGCAGCTGCGGATCCAATTCATGACCCATCTTAACCGCCCAAGCACTGGCGACAAACTGGTTATGCCACGCTTGGAAAATATTGCGCTTATCGTCGGCACCATTGCTTGCGACCAGCCCTTGACTCATGACCGGAAAAGAAAACGCGCTATTAATCTCGTTAAAGGTCATCCAGTATTTAACCTGTTTAAAATATCGCGTCAACACGGTCTCAGCAAACCGTTTATAAAAAGTGATCAGTTTTTTATTTTTCCATCCGCCATACTTGGTTACCAAATGAAGCGGCATCTCATAGTGAGAAATCGTCACGATCGGTTCGATGCCATACTTTAAGCACTCCGCAATCAACGCATCGTAAAAAGCTAAGCCGGCCAGGTTTGGTTGTTGCTCATCACCTTCTGGAAAAATCCGCGACCAGGCAATGGAAAAGCGGTAACATTTGAAGCCCATCTCACTAAATAGCTTAATATCTTCTTTGAAATGATGGTAATGATCAATGCCCAAATGATTCGGATAGCGATACTTGCTTTCGTCAATTGTCCAGTCAAAGTCCGGTTGGTTCACAATCGCAAACCGGTCTTTTCCTTGAGGTAATACGTCGGCAATTGATAAACCCTTGCCATCTTCGTGATAAGCACCTTCTAGCTGATTGGCTGCGGTTGCCCCGCCCCACATAAACTGTTTTGGAAATTTCAAGTTAGTCATCGTCAAATACCACCTTTTCTATGCCAGTGTCATCAATGCATCGTCGTCAGTTGCACCATCTGATCGGGTCTCAACTTGATACTGATCAGAATTCGTCACGATCATCATCACAGTCGGCGCATATCCGGCCGCTTGAATCGCTTGGTAGTCAAATTCAACCAGTGGCGTCCCAACGGTAACTTTTTGGCCTTGTTCAATTAAAGCTTTGAAGTGCTTGCCTTTTAAGTTCACCGTATCAATCCCAATATGGATCAGAATTTCGGCCCCTTTGTCAGATGTGATGCCGATTGCGTGCCCCGTTGGATAAACCAGGCTCACGGTACCGGCAACCGGGGATTTGACGACATTTTCTTCTGGTTCAATCGCAATTCCTTGACCCATGGTACCCGAAGCAAACACTTCATCAGGAACATCACTGAGAGCGACCAATGTTCCTTTTACTGGCGCTGCCAAAGTTTCGGCGTGATCAGCAACCACCTCAGCCGCAGCTTGATTTTTAGCCGGTGCATTGATGCCACCAAATGCGAGCGTCAAGCCAACGCCAAGCACGAAGGCAACCACATCGCCAATCACCGAAACGCCAAACCCTTTGCCTAAATAAGTCGGTAGTGACAAAACGCTTGCCAGTGAGGCCACATTAGCGCCAGCACCGGACATGGCAACGATAATGCCGCCAACCGCACCGGCAACACAGGCACAGTAGAATGGCTTTTTCAGTTTTAACGTAATCCCATAAATCGTCGGCTCCGTGATCCCGAAAAGTGCGGTGATCGTACTGGAGCCCGCCAGACTTTTCATCTTGGCATCCCGCGCCTTGAGGAACACGGCAAACGCTGCTCCCGCTTGTGCCAACACAGCAGGTAGAAGAATCGGCATCATCGGATCGGTACCATACAGGGCAATGTTGTTCATCATCACCGGAACCAAAGCCCAATGAACGCCGAAAATCACAAACACCTGCCAAAATCCGCCAAGAATCATCCCTGCCAAGACCGGTACACTCTTATTCAGTGACACAATTGCAGTCGCCAAGCCATTACTGAGAATCGAACTAACCGGACCGACCACCAGCATGGTTAACGGAACAATCACGACTAACAGACACAGCGGCGCCAAAATGTTCCGCACAGATTCATGCCAGATCTTGTTGAAAAATGGCTCCAAAAACTTCTGCACCACGACCACCAACAAAATTGGCAGCACGGTTGCCGTATAGTTGGCAGCCACCACCGGAATGCCGAAAAAGTCGATACTCGGCTTGCCAACCAACGCCACGATGTTGGGATAAACCATCGCCGCCGCAATCGCCATCGCAACAAATTGATTGACTTTCAACTGTTTGGCAGCCGTAAATGCCAAGGCTAACGGCAGAAAATAGAAAATGCCATCCGCCGCGGCCCACCAAATCTGATAGGCCCCACTTTTCGTCGTCAGCCAGCCAAGCACGACTGCTAGCGATAACAGGCCCTTCAGGATCCCGGCACCGGCCATTGCACCCAAAAATGGGGTAAAAACGCCGGAAATAAAGGTTAGCAAGCCGTTGAAAGCACGCTTAAAGGTCATTTTTTCATGGGTCACGGTTGCTGGTCCTTCTGTGCCATCACTCAACGATGGTTCCAGTTTCACAACTTCCTGATAAACATCACTGACATTGTTGCCAATCACCACCTGAAACTGTCCACTAGCCTCCACGACGGTGATAACGCCGTCCAAGGCTTCAACTTTTTCTTTGGGTACCTTGTCTTGATCCTTTAACGTAAAACGCAAACGGGTGGCACAATGCCAGACCTGATTGATATTTTGCTTACCGCCAACCAGTTTCAACAACTGTTTGGCTAATGCTGTTTCGCCCATTTAAAACTTCCTCCTTTAGTTTACACTCAGCACCTGCAGTTGCACCCGCTGCTGATGCCGGCTTTAACGCGTTCCCCGGCGCAGAAGTCTGCGTGTAAGGACCTCGAACGCGATGGCCAAGCCCGGGCCATCACGCCCGAGGCCGCTTACACTCCGACTTCTAACCGCGCCGGATCCACGCTCATTTTTTTAACGCGCTCCCCGGCGCAGAAGTCTGCGTGTAAGGACCTCAGCCGCAATGGCCAAAGACCGGCCATCACGTCTGAGGCCGCTTACACTCCGGCCCCTAACCGCGCCGGCTCGCGCTCACATAAAAAAAGCCAGAAAGACATGACTTGTGGTGCACACAAGTCGTATCTTTCTGGTTTTGCCTAATTCAATAGTTACAAGCCCAATTAAAATGTATTCGCTTTCAACATCATCATCTTATCTGATGGATTAGCGTTCGTCAACTACTTTTTAAACTTTGCCCCTGACTCTTGGCTAAACGGGCGATGTGGAGGGTTAGATAAATTTGTTCGTTTTTTGAAATCGGTCCGGGTAACTTTTGCTGCATAAACTTAACTACATCTTCCATGCATCGGTATGCCTGCGTGTAGTCTTGCTGCAGATGTGCCAGCAAGGCCTGATCATATGGCTCGGGTGATACCGGTGTTTTCGCCGTTGAAGTTGCATAAACGCGTTGAAGAAAGAACTTAAGATGAATGACCAAGCGTTGATACTCTGGCGTCTTAGCGTTCATGTTCAGTCCGAGTTGATAGAAAATAATTTTGGTAATGTTAGCCAGCATTTGCGTGAACGCTACCGAGTTAACGGGATGTTGTTGGCTCAAATCGTTGCTGACAAATTTCAACGCGATAAATCCCGCCTCATCTTCGGGAAGCTGTTCCCCGATCTGATTAGCAATTTCCGTCAACGCCCATTCACCCATGCGAAAAGCCGGCTCATAGGCAATCTGGATCTCCCACAGCAATTTGTTATGCAGGATAAGCTGTTCATGCAGGCGCGTCACAGCAAAATGTATATGATCGGCTAACTCGATTAACAAATAACTGTTGAATTTTGTGTGTAACTGAACTTCAGCTTCCTGAATAATCCGCGCGGCAATCGTTAAATATTCATCGGGCAAGCTGGCAATCGTCGCCATGGCAATCTTTAGTTTGGCGTGATCTTCAGGCACATAAATTTTCATCGAATCCTGCAGCGTTAACTGGTCGCCTTTTTTAGCATGAAACCCAATACCGCGTTCGACGACAATGATATCGCGCTTATCACGCCGCACGACAACGGCATTGTTATTAAGAATCGCATCAATGATCATAGCTAGCCCTCCCCCAAGGCGGTCAGATCACGGTTCAATCCGCATCCAGATTCAGGCTAACAATTTTTCGAGCAAATGACAACGTAAACGACTTGGCTTCAATTTTCACCGCACTTTTTTCAGAAGGCTAACTATTCAGTTGCTAAGACCACCTGATGCTCGGAAAACCGATAAACCCGATCCGCAAACGCTGCTGATTCAGGCCGGTGCGAGATTAGAATCACAATGCCATGATAGTAAGTTTTAATCGTCTCTAAAATCAACCGTTCATTTTCGGTGTCCAAGTTGCTTGTCGGCTCATCGAGAACCAACACACTGCTTGGATGCAACAATGCCCGTGCCAACTCGAGTCGTTGCTGCTCGCCGCTTGAAAATGGCACGTGACTAGCCGCAACCACGGTATCCAAGCCGTGACTCATTTGCTCCAGTCGCGCCCGGAGCTTAACCTGATCGAGAACTGTCCAAATCTGCTGATCCGTGATGGCTGGGTCATGCAGCGTGAGATTATCCCGCACCGACTCGGAGAAGAATACCGGTGTCTGTGGCAGATAATTCATTTGATTACGTAATGCAGTCGGCTTGATGGTCGCCAAATCGTTACCGTCAATCAAAATCTGCCCATGACTAACCGGATACCAACCCATGATCAGCTTGGCCAAGGTACTTTTACCTGATCCGCTCGCGCCAACAAAACCAACGATTTCACCGGCATTTAAAGTCACCGTGACGTCTTTTAATACCGTTTCCGGCCGAGTTGGATAACTAAAACCGACATGATCTACTTGAATTTGATCAATGGTCGTGACTGTTTGGGTTGCGTTGGGCAATGCGGCATTTAACGGCTGTTCCTGTAACAGCTTGAACAAGTTTTTCGCCGCCGCAAAACCGTTTAGCAACGAACCCGGCAGATTATTTAATGCCAGTAACGGTCCAAAAGTAAGCGGAAAAATTGCGAGTAGGGCTTGCTGAATGGTCGTGGGTTGCGGCCAACCACTAAGCCAAATCATCAACAACCAACCGCCAACAATCACAACGGTTCCTGCCACATTTTTCAACAATTGGCTAAACTGCGCCTGCTGAAAGGCCGTTGCTTCTTGGTCAAAACCTTCATTACCTTTTGTCATGCGTTGCTTGGCGATCCCTAATTGCCGCACCACCGCCATGCCGCGCACTGATTCCAGTAAATATTGCTGATTGGCAGCTTTCAAACGATCGGCCGCCTGGGTTTTGGCTGTCAGTTGCCGATGACGCGCATATGGCACCACCATTCCAACGGCAACATAACTAATCAGTGCGATGATTGCTGCCAGCCAATTTAGCTGACTATAAATGCCAACTACCAAGAGCCCGTATACCAACCCGATCGCAACCGGAACCAAGGTATGCGCGTAAAAAATTTCCATGGCTTCAATATCACCGCCAATTAGCTTAAGCAACTTACCACTAGCTTGCGTATCAAGTTTAGCCGGTGCCAGTTTGACCAATTGTCGATAAACCGCTCCACGTAAGTCTGCCAACACGTGAAATGCAACATAATGCCCGGAATACTGCTCGCCAAAGCTGCCCAAGCCTAATAAAATAATGGCGATCAATCCAGGTAACAGCAATTGTCCAGCGTTTTGCGGATCAAAAAGCATCATAGCAGCTAAAACCAACACCACGACTTTAGCTAATTCAGCCACCATACCAATTAGAAAACTAATAAAAATAGCGCCGGTCAGATGATGCGTATAGCGTAACAGGCCTCTAATCATTGGAATTCACCTCGTTTTCCATCATCTCCGGGTTGTCTACCAGTTGCCGATATGCAGGCTGTTTTTGATATAGCGTCTGGTGATTGGCAACCGTTAGCTGATGGTCATGAATGAACCAGACTTCATCAGCCTGCGTCATTGCCTTGAGATCATGGGAAATGAACAAAACAATCTTATGGCGACTCAACTTCTTAACCGCCTGAAGGATGACCGCCGCATTGGCTTCATCAATACTCGATGTTATTTCGTCTAATAAGTAAACCGTCTTGTCCGCCAGCAACATCCGGGCAAACGCCAACTGTTGTCGCTGCCCAGGTGAAAGCAGCCGTCCGTTTTCGCCTACTTGGGTCGCGTAACCTTTTTCCAGCGATGGCACAAACTGCATCAATCCCAACGATGCGAGTCTGGCTTGCCATTGGTCACCAAAGCGATTGCCTAACAGTAAGTTTTCCTGAATCGTACCGGAAAAGAGATATTCGTTAGCAGTAACATAACCGAATACGGCTGCTTGTTGCACATTGCTTAGAGCCGAAACCGCAGTCTGGTCAGCCATAACGGCGCCGGATAAAGGTTTCAGTCGTCCCAAAATCGCTTGGATTAACGTACTTTTGCCGGTTCCATTTTCGCCAGCCAAACCGTAAAGCTTACCCGGAACAAGGGTTGCATTAACCCCCGTTACCAGCGGCGCATCTGCGGTATATCCAATGCTAACCTGATCCAAAGTAATTTGGCTAAGCGGGCGATTGTCCGTGATTTTGACGGTGTCCGGTGCTTCTTTAGCCTTGGCGATCGTGGCCAAAATGGCTGCCAATGATGGGCCATTTGATTTCACCACATGGACAAAATAACCGAGTTGCCGAGCATTTACCATCATCATCGCCAATGTAAACCAAGTGGCAAACGCGCCTGCCACCGGTAATTGGCCAGCCACCAGCTGAACTGCCGTGATAAAGCCGCCAGCAAAAACCGTCAAATAAACAAAGCCGTTAATCACAAACAAGGTCTGCAATTGCGTTTTCAAAAGATTCATTGTCGCCTGCCGAAAAAACTCGCTATCATCGGCAAACTTCTGGGCATAACGATCTGCGGCATCATACATCACTAAGGTGGTCATCCCGCGTAAATCATCCATGAACCGGCCGCCCATTTTCAAAAACCCACTGAGATGGGTCTTATTCTGTGCCGACATCCGCTTGCCTAAAAACATCATGGCTATTCCGATTAGCAGCACACAGCCAAACGGTAAAAGTGCCAACCACGAGCGGTACCAAAACGAAAGCCCAATTAAAACCAAAAACGTCATGCCCGCTTGCAAAATGGTTGGAAATAGCGTGCTGTAAAACATATCTAAATTATTGAGGCCACCCAAGTCGCGCTGAATCACCGCATGATCCGCAGCAGTGGTTGCAACGGCATCATTGCGTTGGTAAAGCGCAGTAAAATAGCGATCCCGCAGCTCCCGTTTCGCACTCATGGCCCATGCGTGGCGATGGTGACGTTCATAACCCACCACGTAACCCAACCACACCGCCATTAACACCAGTGTTGTCACGAGCGCCGCAACCTGATGCCCAGTACCCAAATTAAGCGCAATCAAGATCGGTAGTAAGGTTGGCAACCAATCAAAAAGCGCTTCAATCACCCCAGCCCAACGCTGATCACGTCCGTATTTCAGTAATCCAAACAAAGGCTTGCCTCTTTTCTCACTTTGAATATGCAGCGTTTCAACCTACCGCTGGCACTCAGCACAATGACAGATTGTTGTTACAGTTTACCACGGGAAGTCATCAGTACTGCAGCAATTTTTAGTGCAAGCCGTCAAAACCGATCTGTCAGTTGTCTATCCATTTTCAAAAAAGCCGATCCCTCGCACACTGATCGGCCGCCACCAGTTTATATTATGGGTGAACCAGTCCGCCTGCATCGCCATTGGAACCATGATTTCCCTGAGCCGGCTTAATCTCGATGAGCAACTTATGCGGCAAGCAAATACTCTGCTGGCCAATGCGACTAATCCAGCCAGTATGCACCGCAATCTGGTCAGGCGAATTATCTTCTTTGTCCCGAATACGTTCACCATCAACTTCAATGATATTGTACTGACCTTTTGCCGGATAAAGCGTGAACTGCTGATGGCGGGTGTGCGCTCCCAGCTTAATTCGCCGTTTGACCTGACCATTAACTGAAATTACCGCCACCTTTTGACTCGTATTCACATTGGCTTCGGTCAGCGAAAAAATCCCCGCCGGAATAAAGCAGGCGATAAAAAGTAACACAACAATGACATAATCCAGCGGTCGTACATAACGTTTAAGCCAGCGCATTCTTTTCACCTCAGTTTAAAGCCTTCAATATTTATCTTACACGTTATCAAGTCGTAAGTACGACCCACTGCCTGTCAGTGCCGCCCATCAGGATTACCCAAGTTATTCAGGCCAACTAAAAAGCCACGAACTTCCATTCGCAGCTTTCTTCTTATTCTGACCGCACGATTATTTTCAGAACACGACTATTTTGCAGCCTTTGCCGCCTTGATAATTGCCGCCAAGTAACCGGCCGTGTCGGTGAAAGTAGCGCCAGACACAACGTCACTGGCTTTCTTCTTACCTTTTAAGTCACTAACTGCTGTTTCAATTTCGGCAACGGTCTTCCCCTTAGCAAATTCATCAATAGCCGTTGAATTTTCTTGCCAGGTCTTTGTCGCTTTGCCTTTTGACTTCATAATGGCAGAATAAGCATCAGAGTTTGCCCGCTTCGAAGCCAAAACCGTCCCAGCCTTAATGCCCTTACCAAAATCGGTATTCGAATTAGGAACCGCACCGAAGTCCTTGGCTGGCATATATTGGAACTCATCCAAGAAAACGTTAGCAATTTTATCGCCTTGCATGGCAACTGTCACGATACCAAACGACTGAGTCCCATGCGGCGCCGCCAGAACCTGACCTTCCGTGAGATTCGTATCAGTCGTTTGAATTCCTTCCGCAACCATTCCGGTCGTTGCCGCATCATAAATCGCTTGCAGATAGCCGGCTGTATCAGCAAAGGTTGCACCGGAAACAACATCGCTGACCTTCTTAGTGCCCTTCACTTCAGCCACAGCCGCCTTTAGATCACTAATCTTCTTACCCTTAACAAAATTCGTAATCGCCGTTTCGTTTTCTTCCCATGTGTGGGTTGCCTTTGCTTCCTTTTTCATCAACGCTGAGTATGGTTTGCTATTTTCCGCCTTAGCAATCAAAATCTGACCGGACGGATAATTTTTTCCAAAGTCTTTATTGGAATTTGGCACCCCAGTCCACTCCGAACTCTTTTTGACATACTGGAACTCATTGATTCTAGCGGACACGATGGTATCACCATTCAGCGTGACATTCACCGCCGCAAAAGACTGCTTGCCGTGTGGTGCCGCGTATAACTGCCGCATCACCAAAGTACCGGCAGCCGGAACTTTTGCATTCGCATCCGCACCCGTTTTGATCTTGACTTTGGCGTTGCTCGTTTGGCTGGTGGTGCTGCTGCTCTTACTTGAACTAGACCCAGACCCACCGCTACATGCTACTAACCCAACACTAAGTAAAAGCGTTGCCCCGATGATCGCAACTTTTTTCATGTTGTACCTCCTTATGTGAAATCGTTTACATTTATATGATGAATTTTAGCACAAGGCGGCTGTGTTAGTACACGTTTTTTGATATTAAAGTCTTTTAGATTAGTATATTAAACCAACCCAGCCATACCACCCGAATCAATTGTTTTCCCCTACATTTCCACACAAATCCGATATGCCAATTTCTGCTTTAGCAACAATCAGCTTCGTTATCATGACCGAACTTTCACGAAATAAATTATATGCATATGCTCATTAATCGTCGTTTCCCGATCTGGTAGCTGCTGAAAACCGACTTTGCGATACAAATGTACCAACTTGGGTTCTTCCGCAATCGTGTCTACATACCATGTTTGAATGAGCGGAAACTGTTCTTCAATCAACTGTAGTCCGAGCTGAGCGTATCCCTTTCCTTGATAAGACGGCAAGATTAAAAATGGTGAAATACGGGCTGCCGAATTTTTGCGATCTGTTACAACGCGAATCAGGCCTATGTGTTTATCTTTAACGATTATAAAGAAGAAGGCATTGTTAGGCCGTTTGAACTTTTTCTGTAAGCTTTCCAACGATTCACAGTAGGGATTGGTTTCCCGATCTTGATATTTGCCGTAAAGTGATTTGAACGCCTGTTGGTACATGTGACGGATTTCTTTGAGATCAGTGTAAAAGGCTGGGGAAAGGATTAGTTTTGCTTTTGACAATGCTGTTGCCTTCTTTTGGGATTTGCATAGCATTTATGGGGTGAGGTTTCACTGAAGGTTTTTGATCTGACATCTACCTAAGACAAATAACCAAATCAATAAAGCTATTCTAAGGTTCTTGAACTGATTGATCTGACATCTACCTGAGACAACAGTAATTGTTGCACCCAGTCGCTGGCCGTTCTTGAACTGATTGATCTGACATCTACCTGAGACGGATTGTCAAGCCGGACGGCAAAACCATCAGTTCTTGAACTGATTGATCTGACATCTACCTGAGACCGCAATAAGCACAACGAGATCCGCCAAGTCGTTCTTGAACTGATTGATCTGACATCTACCTGAGACCCGTCAAGTAACACGGGGGTACAAAATACAGTTCTTGAACTGATTGATCTGACATCTACCTGAGACGGCAATTTTTGTCTGGCCTATTCAATTGGCGTTCTTGAACTGATTGATCTGACATCTACCTGAGACAACTCAGAGCGACGAAACAACTTAAACGACGTTCTTGAACTGATTGATCTGACATCTACCTGAGACTGAACCCAGTGGTGATTGGCGCAATAATCGGTTCTTGAACTGATTGATCTGACATCTACCTGAGACCGCCGTCAAGTTCTTCTGTTTCTTCATCGTGTTCTTGAACTGATTGATCTGACATCTACCTGAGACAACTCAGAGCGACGAAACAACTTAAACGACGTTCTTGAACTGATTGATCTGACATCTACCTGAGACCCTTCTGGTTGTCGGTGTCATCACCAGCATGTTCTTGAACTGATTGATCTGACATCTACCTGAGACGCACGCCAATCGACACTAATCACTTTTATGGTTCTTGAACTGATTGATCTGACATCTACCTGAGACAGGTCGAAAGATACCACGGTTCCCACGGTGGTTCTTGAACTGATTGATCTGACATCTACCTGAGACTCTTTAAGGGGGTCAGGATATGGCAGAAGAGTTCTTGAACTGATTGATCTGACATCTACCTGAGACTTTTTAGGTGCCACTTTTCCGTGGGAGACAGTTCTTGAACTGATTGATCTGACATCTACCTGAGACTATTAAGTGGTCAGATATTAAGTTGGACACGTTCTTGAACTGATTGATCTGACATCTGCCTGAGACCCCTGCCGTTGGGTCATGCTTGTAGCCAAAGTTCTTGAACTGATTGATCTGACATCTACCTGAGACAGCCAGGTCATCGACACATTGACATTTTTGGTTCTTGAACTGATTGATCTGACATCTACCTGAGACTAAATCAATGGGCTTAACGCCCCATAACCCGTTCTTGAACTGATTGATCTGACATCTACCTGAGACGCAAAAGCATCTCCAACAATTTGCCAGCCAGTTCTTGAACTGATTGATCTGACATCTACCTGAGACTCAGCCCACGCCCGGGATTTTGCGAATCAGGTTCTTGAACTGATTGATCTGACATCTACCTGAGACACCCCTTTATATTCAAGAGTATCAACAGTTGTTCTTGAACTGATTGATCTGACATCTACCTGAGACGTCTTGCATACCCTGAATAACACTATTCAAGTTCTTGAACTGATTGATCTGACATCTACCTGAGACAAACAAATTTATATCCAAATCAATTGAAACGTTCTTGAACTGATTGATCTGACATCTACCTGAGACGCAATCGCCTGCAGCCAACTCATCGACACAGTTCTTGAACTGATTGATCTGACATCTACCTGAGACAGACGTTTTGGGTCAATCTGGGGTAATTGTGTTCTTGAACTGATTGATCTGACATCTACCTGAGACTCCCAAAGGCCAGAGAAGTACGTCACAAGAGTTCTTGAACTGATTGATCTGACATCTACCTGAGACCATGACACCGTTGAAAAGGACGCTCAAACCGTTCTTGAACTGATTGATCTGACATCTACCTGAGACGTCGTTTGCTATTGATTCCCTCATGCTGAGGTTCTTGAACTGATTGATCTGACATCTACCTGAGACTGAGTTTGATTTACGATCTTTCTTTTCAACGTTCTTGAACTGATTGATCTGACATCTACCTGAGACCGGTGTTTTCACACAGTCTCTTAATCAATCAGTTCACGGTTATCCATGAAATCTTTGTCAATATAGATATACTGGCATTTCTCAAAAAACTTTCCACGTTCGACATCTGAAAATTCAATGAGAAGTAATTCTAACGATGTGTCCTTAACCTGATCTAACAGCTTGTTTAAACTATCAACATCTAAATAATGACTGATGTTGGTAAAAATGACAAGACGTTTCTCCTCAAGTTTCGCCAAAGTCTGAATTGCCGCTTCAACTTTCGAGAAAGGCTCCGTGAGTACTTCTTCATCAAAATGAACATTACAGTATTTCATGATTTGTTCAAGTTTTCCACCAGGTTCGACTGTGACTGGAAGTTCACTTAACAACGGCTCTCTCAATAAGCTCATTGCCAGTCGTTGTGACTGCTCAATCAACTCAATCAGCCGCTGATCCTCTATCAATTGGCTTACCTTCTTGATGATCAAGCGTTGAAATAACTTGTCCAAATCCATCTCTAAAACCGGGTCACCAATCCATAATGATGCCTTGCGCAGCTCTTGAATTTGCATTTGCTCGTTGCTTAAGACAATGCCGTCATCGTCATTGCGAAAAGCCTGAACCAGATCAAGCAAAACTTTGGGTAACCCTGTGTCTATTACTGTTATGACGGAGGGCTTCGTAGTGATCAGCTGAAAGGGATAATACGCCAAGTTCAAATCATCACCGTCCTATCAGCCGAGTTGCGAATATCCTGCTTTTCTGTCCCGACCATAAAATGCATGGACTGATACTGTGCCTCTGTGACCATCAGTGTTTGAACGGTACCAGTCGGCGGCTTAACCGTTGCTATTCGCTGCTCCATATAAGCAGCTGACTTTTTAGTTTTGCAAACTCGCACATAAACCGAGTATTGAATCATCAAAAAGCCTTCATCAATGAGTGCTCGCCGAAACCTTCGATAATTTCGACGATCTTTTGAAGTTGCAACCGGTAAATCAAATATGATCATTAATCGCATGGCTCGATACCTCATCTGGAAACTTCACCTCAATTCGACACACCTTAGCTTTGCCATCTAAAAAGGCCAGACAATTTTCAACATGATCAGCCACTGCATTTTGGAGTAAGGCTTTCTTACCGTTGAACGTAATCTCTAGGTTTAACAAATCAATCAGGCCATATTTGACATCTGGCGTCAGCTCTTTAATCCGATGCTGTGCCACCCAATAATCGACTGCGGGACGAAAGGGCTCCATTAAATCCGAGCCGAGATTATAGGGATTTGAAGCACTGTGATGATGCAACCCAACCTCTGTCAGATGCCCTGTGCTGACAATTGCTCGGTTAGTAGTCGAAAGTAGCACTGAATATCCGTAATTCAATGCCGCATTAGTTGCACAGATGTCGGATCGAGAAAAATCATCGCCAAACATCAACTTAAAATAGCGACGTGCGGCACTAGCTTCTCGATTAGACACATCATTGATTTCAAGTGCATCTAGATCATCCAATAATCCTTGGGCGTCATGTCCACAAAGTTTTGCCACTTGAGCCTGGTTATTGATTTTGGCCGCGACAATTTTTGTCCACACAGTTTCGATTAAATCGAGAGGCCAATTGACTTGTAATCGAACCTGTTCAGCTCGCCGTCGATCAGAATACAAATTCTTAGTTTCGGTTACGGGTTGCCCGTCTCGCCCAGAGAAAATAACTTTTGCATTCGCGTCCGCTAAAGCTGCAATCGCATCAGCCGAAATCAAGGCACGTGTCGTTGTAAAAATAACTTGATTCAGATCATCTATTGGCATCGTATACACTTCACCATTTGTTTGAACAACAAGTGAATGCTGCTTTGTTGTCACTTTACAATGCTGCGAGATGATGAACGATCGCCATCCCATAAAAATCACCCCTTGTAATCGCTTCCCTAATATGCTTTAATATAATTGTTGAGACGACATCCTCAACAACTTGAATTGATTGATCTGACATCTACGAGTTGAGATCAAACAAAGCTTCGGCTGAGTTTCAATTTCTGAGCCCATGTTGGGCCATACATATGCCACCCGAGTGCAAATCGGGTGGTTTTTTTATTCGATTTTACAAGTCAACTAACTTTACACTTCGTTTAAAAAGTCCTGTCGGTGATTGATAGACAATACTTGAATCGTCTTCAAGAACTATTCCGTTAGTTAAAAGCGTTCTCCCGAAATCCGACTGTAACTTGACCGTTGTCGGATTGGTTCTTCCCTTATCCGCGGCCCCGTTAAGTCTTTTCAGCACAGACGCAAGAACTTCGACTTTCCCATCGGAAGTTTCATTTTTATAGACCGGTAAACCCGCAAAGTCCTCCACACTTGCTTGTAACTTCTCTGCAAATTTTCTTATCTTGTAGAGTCTGAAATAATGATCAACCTGCCATGCAATATTGCGATACATCCTGGTCAATTCATAGTCTGCTTTTGATTCTTCGATTTGACGAGCTTGTATCCTTTTTATCAGCAATTGGTCATTTCTTGGTAACCACAACTCCTGATAATTGTGAAGCTCTGTTGCAGATTCTATTAAGAACAAACCATACTTTTTGTTTTTAAAAAGGGAGTCTTTTCCGACCCGAGGTAAAACGATCTCAAAAGGTTCACTTGCAATGTTTTTCCCGGATTTACCTTTTGATAGCTTTTTTGCAATCAACTCTTTCAAATAAATATCGGCCAGGGTTTTTGAAACCTTCTCCTTTTCAGAAAGTAACGATACATCTGCCGTGAGAATATTAACTACTTTGTAAATGGTCTCTCCTTTTTTAAAGGTTCTAATAATGCTTACATAGCTTCCCCGCTCCGTCTGATATCCCCCGTAAATCCCAGTCAGATAGCCTAGTTTCTTGGGGATTAAGCTCATTCTTCCACCGCGTTCTTTGGAGTCTTTGGCCGCATAAATTGTTTGGTCGAATAAGTCAGCCGTCTCAAAATGAACCTCGTGCGTTATCAGCATCCGCTTGAAGTTGTATATCCGATCCAGCTCTTGGATATCACGTTCTTTATCCCAAACAATCTCGCCGGTATCTTTAGCGATAATATTCTTCTTAGCATGTGTCAGTGCACCAATGAAGTTGAATTCGCGGAACTTCTTAACATCAACTTTTGCAAATTCGCCATATGTGAAAAATGGTGCCAATTTCGGATACCGCTTAAGCAGATACGTGCCAATTCGCGCTGCTAAGAAGGCATCAAATGCATGATGATAATGGTTCACGTCACGATTCTTTGGAAAATCTAGTTCTTCGCGCAGTTGGTGGGATAAGCCAGCTTTGACTGCAATGATCTTGGTGTTCGGATATTGAGCAGCGGCAATCTGTTCGGTTAATTTAATGATCTGACGTGTCTCAACCAATTGACGCGCGACAAATCCGTGCGCAAACTTATCGGTCTCATCAGGACGCAGCATCAAGTTTCTGAGTTTACGCCCACTGATTAGACCAGCTTCGTGCCACTTACGCCAAGTTGCTGCCATCTTGCTTGCAAACAAAGTTGAAGCAAATACATTGTTCTTTTCGCGGTTAATGGTGGCGTTAACGAGCACACGGTTATCTAAAGAGTCATCCTTGATCAACGATTGTGGCAGTATGTGATCGATGTCATAATGGCTGAGTTGATCGATATTTAGCGGTGCGCCGGTATAAATATCGCGCCCGCCTTGCATGAAATAAAGGACTAGCCGATCGGTAAAGCTGGCCTTGTCTGCAATCTTATCCTCCAATTCACCGCGGACAGCACTATCAATCAGCTCTTGGGCAGCATTAGCGTAAACTGTTTGAATTTGCTTTTGCCGTGACTGGGTGCGCTTGCCAGCAGTACCTGTTCCGTCTGCCGTTTCAATATACAGCCAACTTGGATCTTGACCGTTTGCTGCATGCTTGATGTCTTCAACAACCCGTAACACTTGGCGCAAAGCTTTTTTATTGCTTGGCGAAGTATACGCATCATTGATCACATCTTCAATGTCGTCTGTCTTCAGTTTGTCTTGATTCAATTCCGTCATCGTTTCTTTTAATGTTTCATCGGCCAAAATTTGCATCAAGTTATGATTCGAAAGCATTAATTCCTGAATTACGGTGTGGCCATTGCCTAGTTTCAACCCATCTAAAAGCTTGCGCGAGAACTGACCCCAGCCACGATAACGGATGTTGCTTAATTTCTTGATTGTCGCTGGATCCAACCAATCAATTTCGGCCAACTTGGTCTTAAAAATTGCGGCATCTTCAAAAACCGTCGACCACGTAATAATATTTTCGATATCATGCAATTTTGTCGAGTCATCAATTGCCCCATGCAAAATTTCTTTCAACTGATGATAAGTTGAAAGCGAACTTAAGAAACGTTTTTCATCTGCCAGTCCGCGAATCTCCGGGCGTTGGGCAAAATCTCCATGAGCAACCAAATTATCAACAACTTGTTTAATGGTCACACTGCTATGCCGCTCGAACACTTCATGGATCAAGCGTTGTTTTTGATCCGTGCTGAGAGCTTCATTATTAATGCGGACATTGTTCAGCTCATTCAAAACTTCATATTTTTGATACAACAGGCTTTGTTTGGGTAAGACATCTTCGTCAATTAAATAAGTGTCGGTCGTTTTCATGCGTTGAATAAACGTGTTTGCCGAAGCTTCACGATCCACCTTCTCATCAAAATTGTATGGGGTAATATTGCCTGAAGGATTTTTACGGACCATCCACGCGAAGACATTTTCCCCTGACTCGGCTTGTTGTTTTGGCGTGATCAAAGGTCCTACATAGTAAGGGATTCGGAAAGTTAATAATTCGTCTAACTGATATGGTTTGCTGGCGCGATGCTTCTCTACCGGATTCGGTTTGGCGAGCCAATCGTAGTATTTGGATTGATTAGCAATAATCTGGTCTAGTTCACGTTGTTGCAGTTGAACAGGAATCGCACCATTTGCCTTAGTTCGTTGTTTGAGCATGAAGTTTGCCTGTCCCATTCGATTCAACAGCTGCTCCGACACTTCATTTGGGTGTGCGGTTACTTCTTTGGTTAAGGCTTTAACAAAGTCTTCCCTCAAAAAAGGCTTAGCATCATCGCCATTAATATATCGATCATAAAGACCCCGAATTGTTTTAGCTAATTCGTGATCATTTAGTTTCTTGAGGTAGGTTTTAAACAGCTCAAGATCTTCTTTATGTTGCCCATAGTCAGCAACTTTTGCCTGGGATAAGCTCATCCCCGCTGGCACAATGCCATTTAGCAATCGTGCTCGATAAAGTTCTTGAATTTGTTCAAATATTTCCGTTCCTTGATCGGTCATGGAAGTTTCGATGTTACTCCACTTGTCGTCCAGCTGCCCCATCGAGAATTGCCAATTTGACGCATCAGCTTCATCTACTTCTGTACCTAAAGCAAGATTGAACTTGGTTTTTAGCCCTGTGATCGCTTTGGCAAACTCTGTCAGCACTTGTTTGCGTTTCTTGACGATTTCTTTCTCACCATCACTGCTTAATAACAATTTCACCAAGGCCTTCTGGGTATCGCTCGGCGTCGCTTGCTCATCCAGCAGTTTTGCCTTGAAGTCATCAGCCTTTGCTAAATCAAAAGTTAACTCAAGATCGGGATAAACTTGCGCATATGCTTCTGTCAAGGCAGGAAAAATATCTTCTAAATCGACTTTATCCGTATTAAAGTCTTTAGCAGCACCCGGCGTCAAAAAATGCCCGCGACTTTTTAAAATATGATGGATTGCCAAGAAAATCTCACGCGGATCGGCTTTATGCGTATGCGTCATCAAATGCAGACGCAAGTGATACATACTCGGATAGTCCTCGTAAAATTCAGCATCCGTTCGATCATTAAACAGACGCTTTTCATACTTGAACCTGTCTTTGTCTTTAGGCGAAATTTCGGAATACTTTTGCCGCAAAAAGAAATCCGGGTCAATTTTTGTAATATGCGGGGCAAAGAAATCGCGTAAAAAGCTTAACCGCCACCGAGTTCGACTCAAACGCCGCCGAGTCGTCCGACTTCCCCGCCGATCAGCGGCTGATTGCCCCTCTCTAAATAGCCGTGCACCGATGGCCGTTTCTCCTTTCAGCCGCAAGAGATGACTATTCGCATCCACAACCGCAAACCCAATCGAGTTGGATCCAATGTCAAGCCCAATTCCATATGGTTGATTTAATTTTGTCATGTTAACTCCTCCGATCCTTTGACATAAGTTCAGTATGAAGGGTGCTGCAATCGTTTTCAACAATTTGTGCTATCGCGAGGCTTTCTAAACGCATTTTTGGCTTCGAATGTTTCAATTGACTTTTAAGAGTGTCCTTTAAGGTCAAATCATTTTCAAAGCTATCTGCTGCTTCAGGTTTGACTTAATAAGGCAAAATAAAAGCAGCTCGATCACTATCCAAAAATAGTGTCTAAGCTGCTTTTCAAATGCACCAGCCGGGGCATGCACAACTCCAGCACTACCTCAACCCTGCATCCAATGCATAAAGATTTTGATACCGTTTATTCTGCTCGGCTAAATGCTGCGGCGAGTCATTCATCGTTAACCGCCCGTCTTCCAGGAAAATGACACGATCGGTTTGACTGACGCCTTGAAGATGATGGGTTACCCATAGAATCGTTTTACCTTTTAAAACCGTGAACATAGTATCCAACAAGGCTTGTTCTGTGATCGGATCTAATCCGACAGTCGGCTCGTCTAGCAAAACAATCGGGGCATCCTGCAATAATATCCGTGCTAGTGACAGACGCTGCCGCTCCCCACCGGAAAAGCCAAAGCCTGCTTCTTCAACGCTGCTGTTCATACCGTTGGGCAACTGAGCAACCAGTTGATCCAATTTGACCGCTTTTAACGCCGCCGCAACGGTTTCATCGCTGGCATCTTCATTTCCCAAACGCACGTTATTCACAATCGATGTATTGAAGAGAAAGGGGCTTTGATCAAGGACCGCAAACAAATTCGTGCGGTGATTCTGGTAGTCGAGTACATCTTGTCCGTCAATGAGTACGTGGCCCTTTGTCGGGGTTAAATCACCTAGCACCAATTGCAAGAGCGTGGTTTTCCCCATCCCGCTGGGGCCAAGAATGGCAATTTTTTCTCCTGCCTGGATCGTCAAATCAATGTTCGTGATCAATTCAGGATCAGACGGCGTATACCGAAAACTGACATCATTTAATTCGATTTTATTGAAGGTCGTTGGTACTGGCTGTTGTTGTGGCAACTCGCGCGTAACCGGGTGTAAATCGTTGAGGTGACGGATGGCATCCCGATAAGTCGGCCATTCACCAACCCCTTGGGCGATTCCGGAAAACGCCTGGTCTAGCGGGAAGACAACCAAGACAAACGCGCCAACCCAATTAGCCATTGACTGATTGCCGGTCCATTCCAAATTGGTCCAAATCAACATACTAACGGCGATTAAAGCAAACAAAAGCTGGCCGATAAAATCGCGCCCCCACTGAAATCGCTTGGATTTAGCGGTAGAGGCAGCAAGTTTTTTGGGTGCTGCCAGACTTTGCTTCATGAAGTCTTGATCGCGGTGGGTAATCACCCAATCAGACAAACCCAACACTGAATCGGTTAGCGACACATAGGCATCGTGATTCAGTTGTTTTTGCTCTGCTTTACGAAAACGTTCAACGACCAAACCCCACCATGGAAGAATCAGAATCTGGAAGAGCAACAGCAACAATATCCACAAGGCAAAGCCCCAGTTAAACCAGCCCAATAATAGCGTTGCAATGACCGTTAGACCGGCTCCGGCAACTGTGGGAAAAATCATTCGCAGATAGAGGTTTTGGATATGTCCGATATCGTCCGCCAATAAGCCGAGAATATCGCCCGTCTGATGATGTTCGGAGACAAATGCCGCATCGGTTTCCAAGACTTTATATAATTTTCGCCGCATGTGACTGGTAATCCGCAACACCCAGTTATGACTGGTCAGGCGTTCGGCATATTGAAAGACTGGCCGGCCAACCCCGAATGCCCGGGTCAGCACCACTGTGACGTAAATTGCAGCAAACAGTGGCTTGGTCGCACTTTTATCAATTAGAAATCCAGAGGTGAACATCAGCGCACCGGCAAAGACAAAGGTCATGATGCCCAGAATCAATGACCAAAACAGCAGCCACCGATAGCGCTTGAGATCAGGCCGGACCCAATGTTCATTTTTCAACCAATGCATTGAATTCACCTCGCATTTCATGGACCAACGCCTGATACGGCTTAGAGTGGGCGGCTAATTCAGTCGGGGTTCCTTCCGCAACAATCTTGCCCCCGTCAACCACGATAACCCGGTCCATTTGGTTCAACCAGTGCAACCGGTGCGTGGCAAAGATAACCAGTCGATTAGCAAAAAGTGGGACTAAGGTTTCTTTTAACGCCGCTTCGGTTTCAATATCCAGATGTGCGGTCGGTTCATCGAAAAGCCAAATAGACCGATTTGTGTCGATTAAAGTCCGGGCAAGGGCAATTCGCTGCGCCTGACCACCGGAAATGCCGCGGCCGCCTTCACCGATTCGCGTTGCATAACCATCTGGCAACGAATTGATCCAAGTCGTCAAACCAGCCGATTCTGCGGCATCCCGCACTGCCTGATCAGAAGCATCCGGCCGATAAAACCGAATATTAGCCGCAATCGTATCCGCAAACAGATAAGGATCTTGCGGAATATAACTCAGGTGATCCTGCCAGGCCGTTTGCGTCATATGGGGAATTTTGGTCCCGCGCACCGTGATATCGGCAGCTTGCGGCTGTAAAAATCCGCCAATTAAATTCAGTAACGTTGATTTTCCTGATCCACTCGCGCCAATAATGGCAACTTTTTCCGGTCCAGTAAAGGTTAAATTAGCATCCTGAATGCCCGCTCGCTTGTCAGCATAAGTAAAATCAAGATGCTGCATGCTGAGCGTATCTTGCGGCTGCCATCCCTTAAACGCTGGTAGCACGTGCGTATCCGTTGGCAGTGGCTGGTCAATCACCTTCCAGATCGCGGTCATGGCATTCTTACCGTTCAAAGTTGCGTGGTAATCCGTACCGAAATCACGAATCGGCATAAAATATTCAGGCGCCAGAATCAATGCTACCATCGCCGGATACAGCGGAATCGTCCCGTCCATTAGCTTAATGCCCAGAAAAACCGCCACGACTGCGATTGATAAAGTGGTGAAAAAATCTAACGCAAAGGTGGAAAGCATGGCGATTCGCAAAACGCCCATCGTCTGCTTGCGATAATCTTCAGAGACTTCATAGACGTTGTTGGCATACTCGCGACTGATACCCATCAGCTGCAGTGTTTTTAATCCCCGCAGTGAATCAATAAAATGATTGCTCATCTTTTGAAATCCGGCGTACTGACTTTCCGACTTATCACGCGCCGCCAAGCCCAGGATGACCATGAACAAGATAATGATTGGAAACATAATCAGCAACGTGAATCCGGTCAACCAGTTTTCATACCAAATATAAGCCACCAAAATCCACGGAATAATGCTCATATTCAAGATCTTATTTAAAATAAGTTCGATATAATTTTCAGCTTCGGGAATGCCGTCAAGTGCCATCGTGACTAAATTACCAGTACCTTCTTTAGCAACCGCTGCCGGACCAAGCGCAAAAAGATGTCGCAACAACTGCGCTTGCAGCCAGGCAGCACTTTTCATCGCAAACTTGGCGGCAATACGGTTTCGTACCCACACGATCAACTGGCGGACCGTAAAAGCCGCGGCAAACAAGCCAAGCGGCAGCCATAAACCAGCTAAACTTTGACGATTCCAAGAATGAACAATCCCTTCAGCGAGATATTTTCCTTGGAGTAAAATAACAAAAGCTTGCACGAGTGCAAACCCGGCAAGCATTGTCATTGTTTTTCGCATTCCCGAAAGGCGCAACAGCGTCTTATCGATCATTCGCTAACCGCCCCTTTGGCTTGAATGCGTTTGTGGAAGACAACATAGCTCCAAATGAAGTAGGCCAAGGCAATTGGCAAAAGAATAACTGCCACAATGGTCATAATGGTCAATGTCAATGGACTGGCACTGGCATCCTTAGCGAGAATTGACATGGCTGCATTTTGACCGATCATCACCCGCGGGAATAAACCGTTGAAGATGACGCCGACAACGCCGACCAAACCAAGTGCACTGCCAATGAATGACAAAACTTCATTATCTTTTAAAACCCCGATATGGGCTGCGACCGTTGATCCAACGATGACAACCAGAATCAGCAACGTGCTAATCGGGCGTTCCTTGAAGAAATCGGTCATGAAGAATAGCAAGACAGCGAAAACAACTTCGCCAGCATAAAGCAGATAATACAACTTGCTATTCCAATCACGCGCCCGCTTCCGCAAGTCGCCTGTGGTCTTCAAGCGAATGAAGTTCAGCCCATGCATCAACATCATCAAGGTCACTGCAACGCCGCCGACAATCGTCAATAGATTAATCTGATTGCCCAACGTCGGGAACACATCCCCGTTTTTGGTAATCGGCAGCGGTTGAATGATCGCGGTGAAAATCATGCCCAAAATAAACGGCGGAATCAAACTGCCACACGCCAACGCCCAACGCCAAATGTTGCGCCCGGTTTTGGTTTCAGCATGTGCGGCAAATTCAAAGGAAACCCCGCGAACAATCAGACCGAACAAAACAAGGAAGAACATGATATAAAAGCCGGAGAACAGGCTTGCATACCACATCGGATAGGAAGCAAACATCGCACCGCCAGCCGTGATGAGCCACACTTCATTACCATCCCAGTGCGGGCCAATGGTTGCTACCAACTGATCTTCTTCATCGCTATTGTGGGCCAGGAGCTTAGTTGACATCCCGACACCAAAGTCAAACCCTTCAAGGACGAAGAACCCACTGAACAGGACGAACAATAAAAAGAACCATAAAATCTGTAACCAGCTCATTTTGCGAACGCCTCCTTAGCAAACGGATCGCTGTTGACCCCATAATCGGTGTTCAAATCGCCATCTGGTCCATTCTTCAAAACGCGATGTGAATAGTAAATCATCACGCCACCTAATAAGGTAAAGATCAAGAAGTAGCAGATGTTGGTAAACAGCAATTGACCGGCCGTCGTGGTTGGCGAAACCGCATCGGCAATCGTGTACAAACCGTAAACAACCCACGGATAACGACCTAATTCGGTAATGAACCAGCCAGCGGTATTAATGATAAACGGCAGCCACAGAGCAAAACCGAGAATGTACAATAACCACCGCTGATCTAGCAACGTATCCTTCTTCTTACGACTGAACCACAGGCCTAAGACACCCAGTAAGAAGAGCAAAACGCCGCCACCAGCCATGACCCGGAAGCTCCAAAACAGGGTCTTAACGGGCACATAATAATCCTTATCTTTGCCATACTTGGCTTCAAGCTCTTTATTAGCAGTTTCCATGCCTTTAACGGAACCGTTCATCTTATGATAGGACAATAAGCTCAGTAAATATGGCACTTCAATGTTGCCGCTAGTTGTGTGATCTTTGGTGTTGATTAACTCAACCAACGTCCAAGGTGCCGGATCACTAGTGTCTTTGTAAATCCCTTCAGTTGCCGCAAACTTCATCGGTTGATCCTTAATGATGAATTGCGTCTGCAAGTCACCAAAGCCAATCGCACAAGCAGATGCAATGGTTCCGACAACCAAGCCGACCTTAAGGGACTTCTTGTAAAAGTCGACGTGATCTTTTTTAAGCAAGCGCCATGCTGCCATGCCTGCAACCGCAAAACCGGCTGTGGTAAAGGCACCAAAGATGACGTGTGGAAATTCAACCCACAGTTGCGGATTGGTGATCACCGCACCAAAGTCAACCAATTTGACCCGACCAGTTGTTTGACTGATCGCAAAACCGGTGGGATGCTGCATGAAAGCATTTGCGGAAAGAATCCAAATCGCTGATAACGTGGTACCCAACCAAGTCATCCAAATAAAGATAGCATGTACAGCTGGCTTGAAGCGGTCCCAGGTAAACATCCACAACCCGATGAAAGTCGATTCCATGAAGAATGCCAACAAGGCTTCAATCGCCAGTGGCACTCCGAAAATGTCCCCCATGAATCGTGAATAATTTGACCAGTTCATGCCAAATTGAAATTCCTGAATAATACCGGTAACGACCCCGACAGCAAAGCTCAGCAAGAAAATCTTGCCCCAGAACTTGGCCATTTTTTTATATGTCTCATCCTTTTTGCGTACATACATCGTTTCCATGATGGCAGCCACAAGACCCATACCAATTGAAAACGGTACGAAAAAGAAATGGAAAACGGTCGTCATCGCAAACTGAAAACGAGCTAGCGATAATACGTCCATTGCCATTAGCATATGTTTCTCCTCCTTTAATAGATTGATTACAATCTAAGTATACCCCGATATTTATTTTTTAAAAACCAAAAACCCAAAAAACCAGATGGAAATCATGCTTCTTAGGATATTTCATTTCACAAGATTGTTATGATATTCTCCGACGTCAATAATCGCAACCGCTTTCCGGGAAGTCGATTCCCTATCTTTTCACAGCGGAGAAAACAATCGCATCTATTTGTGAAAAAACGTTTACGGTCGAATCACTTCATGAATCAACGGCAACTTTTTCGGAGCAGTTGTGCCGATATGATAAGCTTGGCGCACCAACTCTACAATCGCATCCACATGTTGATCGTTAGCGTGCAGCATGACCAGCGTATCGCCTTTAGTCACCGGCGTTCCCAGTTTTTTGTGTAGAACTAAGCCGACTGCCAAGTCCAACTTGTCTCCTTTTTGAGCGCGACCGCCACCCAATTGCATGGCCGCCACGCCTAGGGCATTCGTATCAATCGCAGTGACAATACCGCTTTGCTCGGCTTTAACCGGAATTCGATAAGCTGCTTGCGGTAACTTCCGCGGATCATCAACCACCGCCGGATCACCGCCTTGAGCTTGAATGAGCTGTTTAAACGCGTTCAAAGCTCGGCCATCACGCAAGGCATCTTCTGCTAACCCGGTGGCAATTTCCAGACTTGGTGCTTTTTTGCCTAAGAGCAACATCTGTGCGGCTAATGCAATCGTTAAGTCGTGGACATCCCGTGGCCCGCGATTTTTTAAAATAGCAATTGATTCGGCGATTTCCAAGCTGTTACCGATTGTAATGCCCAGCGGTTGATTCATATCAGTTAGCAAAGCAACACTTTTGACGCCGGCAGCCTGACTGATGCTAACCAAGGCTTTAGCTAAAGCACGCGCATCTTCTGAAGTCTTCATAAACGCACCATTGCCAACTTTGACATCGAAAACCAAGGCATCGGTCCCACTCGCCAGCTTCTTACTCATAATCGAGCCCGCAATTAATGGTATCGATTCCACTGTCCCGGTCACATCGCGCAATGCATAGATTCGCCGGTCTGCCGGAGCAACATCGCGACTGGCACTCACAATGGCTTGGTGGAGTGTTTGGACTTGGCGTTTGAATTGGGCTTCAGTTTCGTTAACATTAAAGCCCGGAATACTTTCCAGCTTATCCAGTGTTCCGCCGGTATGGCCAAGGCCACGGCCTGAAATCATGGGTACGGGAACACCCAGAGAAGCCACTAAAGGTGCCAGCGGAATACTGATTTTATCACCCACGCCCCCAGTACTGTGCTTGTCAACCTTGATACCGGGAATATCGCTTAAATCAAGGACGTCACCGGAATGCAACATTGCAAACGCAAAATGATCGCGTTCAGCCGCACTCATACCGTTAAAATAGACTGCCATCAAGAACGCACTCATTTGGTAATCCGGGATTTTTTCCGCGGTGTACTGCTGAATCATCCAGGTTAATTCATCATCGGTCAATTCCCCGTGATCGCGTTTTTTTGTAATCAAGTCGACCATGCGCATTTTTTATCACCCTTCACTCGGTTGTTATCACTATTGTAACGCCCTACTTGCTACCTATGTTAAACTCAAATCAATCTATTCATTCAAAGGAGAACATCATGGATTTTGCTACCTTACATACGCTGGGTAAAACGGAACTGCATTGCCATCTGGACGGGTCTCTGTCCTTAAATTGCATTCGTCAACTAGCCCAAAAAATCAATCAACCGTTGCCTGCCGATGATAACGCCTTACGCAAGCTGGTCCAGGCTCCGGAAAATTCTGAAAATCTGGCTGATTACCTAAAAACATTCGACTTTATCGCACCCCTTTTGCAAACCAAGGAGGCGCTGCAGATGGCGGCCTTTGATGTTGTCGCCCAGGCTGCCCGCGAAAATGTCCGCTACATCGAAATCCGATTTGCCCCGGTACTTTCGACTGCTGGCGATTTAACATTGAGTCAGGCCACCGAGGCGGTTATCACAGGCTTACATCAGGCTATGACCCAATTCGATATTATTGCAAAAGCGTTGGTTTGCGGCATGCGCCAATTGCCAAACGCAGACAATGCAGCCATGTTTACCGCCAATGCTCCTTTAGTCGGTGATCCCTTGGTTGGCGGCGATTTTGCCGGTAACGAAGCCGACTATCCGACTAAAGTTTGTGCGCCTGCCATTGAAACGGCGCAACGACTTGGCGTCCCGTTAACTTTCCACGCTGGTGAATGCCACTGCCCGCAAAATATTGCCGAGGCGATTCGCTTGGGTATTCCGCGAATCGGCCACGCCACCGCTTGTTTTGACCAACCTGAACTGATTCAGACAATCGTGAAAACCCATACAACGATCGAACTCTGCCTCACCAGCAACTTGCAAACCAAAGCCGCACGGTCACTGGCAGAATTTCCTTATCAAGCCCTCAAAAAAGCCGGGGCCGCCATCACGATTAATACGGATAATCGTACTGTCTCCAACACCACCCTGACCCACGAGTATGAACGGTATCAAGCATATTTTGATACCACCGCCGCTGACTTTCTAACTTTTAACCTCAATGCCGTCAATGCAGCTTTCATCCCCGAAACCACCAAGCAAACATTACGTATGCGCTTAAAACAAGATTACGCACCTTACCTGTAAACTCACACGCTTAAGTCCACACTCCATCAGCATTATTGCGTTTCGAGCTGCAAGTTTTATCGAGGCTTTATTTTTCTTAACGTCCTTAACCTTTGCTTAGGGAAAAAACCACACGTTCATCATTATTTATCCCCAAATTCATCCCGACTGATTCGCGATAAAGCCACATGGACAAGCTATGCTGGTTCTATCAACAAATGAAAGGATGATTCTTATGTTGATTAACCAGGCAGATTTCATCGCAACCCAATTACAGCAAATTGTTTACCCTAATATCACCGCCATCACTGAAACCGGCGCGTCAATCACGATTCAAACTAACCAAAAACAGCGCGATGACCCTGCTTTTTGGCAGAGCATCAGCGCTATCCTAAAAGCCCATCTTTGGGTTCCGGTTTCTAAAAAATATCATGAACTCACCGATCATGACTGGTTAGCATCGCCAGCATAAAATTTATGCTTGATGCGTGGCAAAAGCATTGGCAGCTAAGATCAACGTCAAAACTGCATCAGGTGACAATGCGGCACTGACAGTTTTAATGTGCCCGCTGGTTGCAACCGCACCGATCACTTCAAGCCCATACTTCACAATGTTGAGATCGCGTTGAGGTGCATAACCACCGTCAAAAACCGGTTCATGGTTATATGTAAAGTTTAAATGATCATCTTTAATCGAACCATCAACGTGATTCACCATAATCCGATCATGTGCCGCCGTTAACGGTGCCTGATCATCGGGCAGATTGAGTTTGTGATCCGATTCAGTGGTGTAATAATCAGCCTGTTTCATGTGCAAGTATTTTTCAGCCGGTTTCTTAAGTACCTTTAAATAATCCACAATGGCAAAAACCTTCGTGGGATCCAGCTGGGTGGTCTTAGCCATGAGCTCATCATTATGGGCCTCAAGCCAGTCTGCTAAATTACTGATACTAAACTGATCCATGTTGTGCCTCCATATTCATCGCAGATTCTTACGCCAGTATAGCATGGACATCGGGTTTGATGTGCATGATTGTTATAAACTTGTGACACTTTTTGGTTCTATAATGATGTTAAGGGGATGAGCATCATGCCGACGAATCAGACACCATATCCGATTATTGACTATTTGGGGCGTCCAATCCAACTGCAGTTATTTGTCACCTATCGTCTGCGCGTCAAAAACGGCTACATTCTCGCATTACGCCGCAACCAGCACCAACAAGCACTTCCCAACCTTCTCGTTAAACACGCAAGTTAAGCTTGATTTTGTTGGGACATGCTGCATCGCAATTGCGACAAGCCTTTGATTTGACGAGCATAGGTTCAAGTTTCCACCTGAGAAACAAACAAAGAAAAGGACAAATGAATTTTTTGCGAGCCAAGCGCTATCAAGGGTTCGTTCATTTGTCCTTCTTTTTTGCCTAAAAACAGGTTGCGCATTAGCCACCTAGTCGGAACGATCCTCAAGCTTAGGTCCGCGTGGGGTCATGAGTGCCATCATCGCCACGGTTAAAATAATGATCATCCCACCCAGTATCTCAGCCACACCTAGATGCATATGCAAAAAAATGACCGACACCAAGGTTGCCCCCAGCGGCTCAAACGCGTCTAACAAGGTCGCGGCTGTCGGCGAAATAAACTGTAGGCTGGCCAAATAGACCGAATACGCAACGATCGTCCCAAAGATGACGATAAACCAGTAACCGGCCCATCCTGCTTGGTCCAAGTGCGGAATTTGTTTCCAGAAAGGATCGAAAATATCAACTAATAAGCCACCCAGTAATTGAGCCCAAGCTGTCACGACAATAGGCGAATGCCGCTTCAGTAATCCCGCCGGCAATAATGTATACGCTGCTGCGGCTAAAGCGGCCATCACACCCCAAAAAAAAGCAGACGGCGAAATAGCCAAATGCGTTAACCGTCCCTTTGTCACCACTAGCATGGTACCAAGCATCGCCATGGCAATTGTGAATAAATCAATCCGGCGCGGTTTTTCACGTAATCGTAACGCCAAAAAAACCAAAACGATAACCGGTGATAGATATTGCAAAATTGTCGCAGTCGCTGCGTTAGCCACTGCAACTGCTTTAAAGTAAATATATTGCATCCCGATCATGCCAAACAACACAAACAAGATCAGCTGTATCGCATCACGCCGATTGCGCCACGGTGACATAATGGCAGCGCGATCTTTCCAAACAGCTAACGTCATCAAAACAACGCCGGCAATGATCATTTTAGAGCTAATCAGCCAGGAAACTTTAATGCCTTCATCAAATAAAGCTTCACTCACTGGACCGGATATTCCCCATAAACTTGAACCAAGGATAGCCAGAAAAATCCCCCATAAGCGGATGCGTTTCAACGCTCTTGCCCCTTTTTGCGCTGATTGGATCAGTCTTGCATCACAACATGATCATCAATTAATCCTGCGCCTTGCAAATAATTATACACGATTACCGGGCCAACGAAGGCAAACCCGTTCTTTTTCAAATCCTTAGCAATTTTCACCGATAACGCGCTTCTGGTTGGGATCTCGGCCAATGATTTAGGTCGATTGACAAGTGGTTTGCCATCCACAAATGCCCATAAATAGTCATTCAAACTCCCATACGCCGCTTGAATTCGCAAAATAGCCCGTGCATTCGTGATCGTTGCTTCAAGTTTCATCCGGTTGCGAATAATATCGGTACGTTGTAATAAGGCATCAATGTCCGGCTCATCCATCGCAGCCACTTTTTTGATATCAAACTGATTAAACGCATCGTTAAAAGCGGCTCGTTTGTGCAGTACCAATTCCCAGTTCAGACCAGCCTGAAAAATTTCTAACGATAGTAACTCGAATAGCTTTTGGTCATCATGAACCGGAACGCCCCACTCATGGTCATGATAAGCACGCAATTCCGGTGACATTTTGGTCAACCAGTCCGTGTATTGCTTACGCGCCTGATACTTCCGCAATGCCGCCTCTGTTTTGACCTGCTCAGCGCGATCATGTGCATTTGTCATTTTAGGATTCCTCCAAGTCTTTATCGTTGTTAACGATACATTACGCCGTCAGTTGCGAGAATGCCAGTTAACATACTTCGGAAGATGGTTGTGTTGCGTTTGGGGCTGTGGTGGCTTGGAGGAATTCTATTTTCGGCAAGTGGCGGCGTTATTCTCTGTTTTCTATAACGCGCTCGCAGTCGCAGCAATCTGCGTGTGAGGACCTCTAACCTAAATGGGCAAAACTCGGCCATTTTAGGCTAGATGGCCCTTATGTTCTGGTTTACGCCCATAACGCGCTCCCCGGCGCAGAAGTCTGCGTGTAAGGACCTTAAGCGCAATGGCCAAGTACGGGCCATCACGCTTAAGGCCGCTTATGTTCTGGCTTACGCCCATAACGCGCTCCCCGACGCAGAAGTCTGCGTGTAAGGACCTCAGTCGCAATGGCCAAAGCCCGGCCATCACGCCTGAGGCCGCTTACACTCCGACTTCTAACCGCGCCGGCTCGCGCTTACCAAAAAAGAGTCCGCAACCTTCGCTGCTGACTCTTCATCGATAAAACGCTTATTTTGTTTTGACAATCAGAACATCACATGGAGCCGTGCGGTTTACGTATTCTGTCACCGAACCGACTAATACGCGCTCAACTGCATTCAAACCGGTTGCGCCGATCACGATCAAGTCGTTGTGATGATCGTGGGGAAAGTCGGTTGCGATAACTGTCTTAGGGTTCCCAAACCGGATATGGATGTCCACATCTGTCAGGCCGGTCTGCTTTGCTTGATCCTTCAAGTTCTCTAAATATTCCTGTGCGTCCTGTGTCAGCTGATAAACTGCATCACCTGAGATCATGCCGCCGTAACTGCCAATAAATTGTTTGGTATCAAGCACATTTAACACATCCAAATGTGCTTGATTGGCCAATGCAACTTTAACTGCCTTGTTGAAAGCCAATTCAGCTTCCTTCGATCCGTCTACAGGCACCAGCAAGCGATCATATTCTTGATCCATTCCGCTCACATCCTAACTTTCTAATTAACTTAAGCATAGAACGGTGAGGAAACGAATACAAGAAATAAATTTGCACTTTTACATGGTAATCTATCTTCACACCATGTAAAATATATGCCTGTAACATCCTTGAAGCATTAACACACAACTTGCAGAATGGCTATCATTATTTATTAAAATATGCTTTACTTTTGCGGTTTTATGATTGATTTAATGCGTAATGATGCTATATTAAAGTGAGTAAGCTGAATTCTTAATTTTTAAAAATTTGGCGTTCAAAAAGAAAAGAAGCGTGGTGAAATTAATGATTACAAATGGTGTTGGCAGTGTTTTACGACAAATCCGTAAAAGTCGTGGCGAATCAATTGTAGAAGTTGCAAAGGCAACCCATACTTCCCCGGCAAGCTTTACCAAGTGGGAAAATGATCAAACAATTCCAAGTGAACGCAGTATTCGTAAACTTGCAGAATACTATCAAACCGACCCACTGGAATTGCTCGGTGTTGCATACCCCGATAAGTATGCGAAACAGCAAGAACAGGAAAAAGCAGCTGCAGAAGGCTCAACGATCCGCATTGAAGATCTCATCGGAAACAATTCCGTTTTGACCTACAACGGCTCGCCGCTTTCTTCAGGAACCAAGTCACTCGTCGCAGCATTCATTGCTGGTCTTATTATTTCACAGCCTGAATAGTTGTTCGAAGTGATGAAGGAGTCGTCTGAAAACGGCTCTTTTTTTGTGAGCGCGAGCCGGCGCGGTTAGAAGTCGGAGTGTAAGCGGCCTTAGCCGTGATGGCCGGTCTTTGGCCATTGCGGCTAAGGTCCTTACACGCAGACTTCTGCGCCGGGGAGCGCGTTATGGGAGTAAGCTGGAACATAAGTGGCCTGAGGCGTGATGGCTGGGCTTGGGCCATTGCGCCTGAGGTCTTTACACGCAGACTTCTGTGCCGGGGAGCGCGTTATCGTCACGAAAAACTATTCAGCCGTTGCTGGTCACCATCCATTTCGCGTATACTAAAGTCAAACGTTTTCACGATGGAGGAATTAAATTTGGAACCATTTGTTCTTAATATCAAAAACGGCCTCAACTTTCGCGATCTTGGTGGGTACAAGACGAAATCAGGTCAAGTGATTAAATCACGTAAAATTATTCGCTCTGCCAGATTAAGTGAACTGTCAGATGACGACTTACAATATCTGGCAGACTATGGCCTGACAACCGATATCGATTTTCGGTCTCCGGAAGAACAAGCAGCCGAACCTGATCGTTATCCCGAAAACACGACTTATCATTTCGTCCCGGTTTTCCCAACGGATGAAACCAAAAGTAGCGAACAAGCCGATGCCCTACAAAAAAGTTTTTCACGCGATCCCCACGCTGGCTTTGAAAATATGGTCAAAACTTATGCCGATATTGTCAAAATGCCTTCCGCTCAAAAAGCTTATCGGCAGTTTTTTGACATCCTTTTAAGTCATCAGGAAAATGACGGTGCTGTTTTATTTCATTGCACGGCTGGTAAAGATCGCACCGGCATGGGCGCCGTTTATTTGCTGTCAGCATTAGGCGTTGACGGCCACACCATTCGCCAAGACTATCTGGCAACCAACGATCTTATTCAGCCAATGGTCGAGAAAAATCTTGCTGCCGCTCGCAAACGCGGGGCAACTGATGCTTTACTGGCCAACATTCGCGATCTCGGCACGGTCTCCGGTGCATTTCTTGATAGCGCCTTAGCCACCATCGATGCTGAATATGGCAACATGCACAATTACCTGAAGGAAGCCTTGCAATTAACCGACGCCGAAAAGCGTGATTTACGCGAACTTTATCTTCAGTAATTAGCGCCAAAATCGTCATATTCTGTTCACATTTTAGCGGTACTTTAACATCGTCGTGAAAAGCGATGTTCACCTCCTGCCCATTATCCTGCACTTTCCGAAGTTAAATCAGGGAAGTGCGTAATGTAAAAGCGCCGTTCGGCCTGACCGCATGGCGCTTTTTGTCTATTAAAATGACTGTATCATAATGCGTTCACCGACGCAGGAATCTGCAGTATGGCGATTTTTTGCGTTCGTCAGGTCATTTAGCTAAAATAATGGCAAACACCATTGTTAGGGGTGGCGCTCATGGATCTTAAAGCTACGATTAAGCAGCACGCCAAAGATCTGGGTATTGACAAAATCGGATTTACGACAGCCGATAACTTTGCTGCATTAAAACCAAGCCTTTTAGCACAAAAAACTGCCGGCCACACAACTGGCTTCGAACACCAGAATCTGGACGAGCGGCTCTATCCGGATAAAATTTTCGACCAACCGCAAAGTATTATCGCCATTGCGCTGGCTTATCCCTCGAAAATTCATGACCGACCACCGCGAACCGGTCCCAAACGTGGGCGCTTTGCCCGTGCCAGCTGGGGAATTGATTATCACACGGTTCTCGACCGGAAAATGGCAGCACTCATTCGCTTTATTAAAAAAACCGCCAAGTCACAGACTGATATCCGCTTTAAACCCATGGTCGATACCGGCGAACTAATTGATGTGGCAGTTGCCCAACGAGCAGGGCTGGGTTTTATCGGTAAAAATGGTTTATTAATTACACCTGAGTTCGGTTCCTATGTCTATTTAGGCGAAATCATAACCAATATTAAATTTGCCCCTGATGAACCCATGTCATGTCAATGCGGCACATGCACCCGCTGTATCGACTTTTGTCCACCGCATGCTTTACTCGGCGACGGTCGAATGAACGGACAACGCTGCTTATCTTACCAGACACAGACAAAAGGGTTTATGGACCCGGAATTTCGGCCAATGATTCGCAATGTTTTATACGGCTGTGATATTTGTCAGCAAGTGTGCCCGTTCAACAAAGGCAAAGATTTTCACGTTCATCCTGAAATGGAGCCTGACCCGGATACTGTCATGCCGGAATTGATCCCGATGCTGACGCTAAGCAATAAAGGATTCAAAAACCGATTCGGGAAGCTTGCCGGCGCCTGGCGGGGAAAAAAGCCCTTGCAACGTAATGCGATCATTGCTCTTGTCAATCTCCACGATCGCAGTGCCGTCCCTCATTTGCTTGAGGTGATCGATACCGATCCCCGCCCCATGATTCGCGCGACTGCCGCATGGGCCGTCAGCGAGCTTGCCGCAACCCCAAATGCTGAATTGACAACATTCCTGGAGAAAGCGCAAGCAAAAGAAACCACAGCTTTGGCGCAGGCAGAATTTCAAAAAGCACTTGAGCGAATCGCGCAACGTTGAGCATGCTATAATAGAAAATAAAGATGAGAGGTGCCTATTTTGAAATTATATCAAGGACTTACCCAAGTACAGGTCAATGAAGAAATGGCCGATGATGCGCCAGACTTCAAGATCACAACCGATCTAGTTAAGCCGCTGCATTACGCGCCATCGGAACTCTATCATTACTTAGACGCTGTTTTGAAACCAGGTAGTCGGCACGATCAAAACAACCTTAAATATGTCACAGATGCCGCCTTCATTGGTGAGAATTTTGACTTCAATTCAGTGCCTTTTACCGCTAAAATGAAAGATTTTGAGGCCAAGATGGCATTTGCCCGAAATCTGGTCAGTGATCTTAACCGCCACGTTGCCGTCAATATTAATACCCAAGACCTTACGTTTGAGCTTTTGTTTGTCGATTAATGACGTCATATCGACCAGTCATTCTTCCCGTTTTGATTGGCATTCGCCCATCGTCAAGAATAACCCTAAAAATACCGCAACCCGATCACATGAAACGACGATCAGGTTGCGGTATTTTTTAATTGATTGATGACCAAATTCAGTTCTGGCGCAACGCCGGAATAACAGCAGTCAGTTGCTGAACAACCAACACGGTCAGTGCCATTTTAAGCAAGTCGCCTGGAATATAAATCAGAACGCTTAAAATGGCAGGCACAAATCCGATACTTGTCGTGGCCGTTAGCCATAATGCGCCCAAGAGTTCCGTCAGCAAAACGCCGCCAAACGTCATGCCGATTGCTTTTGTGAGCCAGAAATCCCGTTTCAGGAAATGCGTGATGCCCGCGTACGCTAGCGGCGTCAGCAACCAGCCATACATAAAGCCGGCTGTCGGGCCCATAAAGACAGCAATGCCACCGCGTCCTCCAGTCAACACTGGCAATCCTAACGCAGCCAAAGCCAGCAACATGCCGATCGTAATGGTTGCCGGACGTGTCGGTAATAACATGGCGACCAACATAACACCCATATTCTGTAAAACGATTGGTACACCCAAGAATCCAACGGTAATTGGTGGGGCAAATGCCAACCCGATTAATACAGCTAACAGTAACCCCATCCGTGTCAACGTCTTTGTATGCATGACGCCACCCTTCCTGTTTTTGTATTTCACTAAGCATACCATGTTTTGCTCACAATCGATCAAAAAATTCGTTCATGGCCTGTCTCTTTAGTGTTCTTTTTAAACTGGTTAATTGAAACTGACGAACCATCGTGCCATCACGCTCAAAAACCACCGCTTAATTGCCTCAGCTCAAACACAACATGACGCGGTGCCCGGCGCAGAAGTCTCGGCTCGCGCCCAAATAAAAAATCGCGGATGTTATCGTCATCCGCGATTAAAGCCTGCCCAGGCTGGATTCGAACCAGCGACCCTTTGATTAACAGTCAAGCATTCTACCACTGAACTACTGGGCAATAAGTATGTATAGTATATTCTCATGTTTCTTAGAGAAATGCAATACTTTTGTTTGAATTTCCGAAATTTTTTCAGATTCCTCTTAGACAAGGCGCTGACAGGTGCCGTACTTGCTTTGAATTTTGAGGTAGCATCGTGATCCCTCCTACCCGCTATCTCGTCACACATCGTTCATCTTTTTCCTCTATAATGAATGTGAAAGGTTGTGAACCTATGGAAACGCCATATCCTAATATGCAAGATAACCCCAACCTGCCAGTTGAATCAGGCGATCATCAACCGATTTGGCAGGCACTCATCAAGAAAATGCCACCGTTGACTGACTTGCGCGTCCTTGTCATTCATTGTGGCGATGGCTGGTTTTGCCGTTATGCTTTGAACCACGGTGCAACAGCTGTTCTTGGGATTGACACCGATACCGAAGCCATTCAAAATGCGCGTGCAGCTGCGAGTTCTGATCGGCTCCGCTACCGAATCATGCCCGATCGGTGGTTGAAATTGCTGACGGGTCCCTACGATTTGATTGTTGGCGCATTCGACCAATCGCCAGCGGAATTAAAAGCGATCACTCAGGTTCTTAGTGCTCTGCTGAACGCCAAAGGACAGTTAGTGGCTGCCGTTGCACCGCCAAAACAACCAACCGGTGATCAGTTAGCGGTCGAAGAACTGATCAGCTCACAATTGGTCATTAATCGTTGGTACCAGGTTACCGACAAACGGCTGGCTGAAACCGCACAACTTTATCTACTACTGAGTTCACGGGTACATTAAGCTTATCTTTCTAAAATCAACCCACGAAAAAAGCACGCGTTAGCAATCCCAAAAGCTAGGGAATTGACGCGTGCTTTTTAAACTGATTTTAACTGATTAAAGTTTGCCGATGCTTAGTTGATCACTTCAACGGTTGCAGAAAGCACTCCGGCTGATGGAATGGCACTATTTGGCATTGCAACGTCAAGCTGGCGCGGGTTGCTATATGCAAATGAGCCAGTATCATTAACGGTTCGTTCTAACACTTGTCCGTTAGACATGGTGATTCGCAGCTTAGTACCTTTAGGGAAGACGCTCAGGTTTGCAGCCACACCTTCGTAACCCATGTTGCTACCTAAAACAGACGGGTCATAGAAACTAATTTTAAAAGTGCCCTTATTAGTTGATGTTTGGGTCGTCTGGGTTGCTGGTGCTTGCTGTTGTTGAACGGCAGCCTGAGATGCAGCTGCCTGCTGCTGTGCTTGTTGCTGAGCAGCGGCTTGCTGTTGTGCCTGTTGTTGAGCCGCAGCCTGTTGCTGAGCTTGTTGTTGCGCCTGCTGTTGAGCAGCAGCCTGAGCCGCGCTGGAAGCAGCAGCGTTGGATGCCGCAACACTGGAAGCTGCAGCGCTTGATGCAGCGGCGCTAGAGGCAGCCGCATTAGAAGCTGCAGCACTTTGAGCGGCAGCATCGGATGCAGCCTGATTATTATCTGTGGATGTTTGCGCAACCTGTTCCGCAGTTGAGGTTGTCTGAGTTGGCGCAGCTTTGGCATCAGCCTTCTTGGTCAATGATGATAATTGCTGCAAGGTGTTGATGCTCAAATAACGTTCTGGAACCCAACCATGGTCAGATGTTTCGTACCAGATTTCTGCGTAAACTTTTTTACTATTAATAAATTTAAGGTGTTCACCGGTTGCTACATAACGCTTAACTTGCTGTCCCACAGTCGGTGAGGTCCAAACGGTTGTTGCACCGCCATTATAAGTGACATCAGCTTCAGTCTTATCACTGGCTGGTGCGCTGACGGTGGTGTCAGTATCTTTCGTTGCCGCGTTAACGTGACCTGGTTTTGACAAGGCAACGGCAGATAAAGCAACGGCTGAGAATAATACTGTACTTAAGAGCTTTTTCATGTTCGAGTTCCTCCTGAATTTGTGTGGTGACTTAACTAACTGTCGCTTAGTATAGTCAGTGAGTATTACGAACATGTATTCGGCGTGTTGCGTTTAGGTTAAGTTCTATGACAAAAGATTACATTAGATTACATCTTTAACATAACAGTCGGCACAATCGCCCTCATTTAGTCTGGGGTGTCCAGCCTTCACACCGCAAGCAGGTCACCATTTAACCGCTACACAGCTATTTGGTTTTGTATTTGTTTACAGCCCGGAATCAGGCTTCATCATTGCCGATCATTTAAACAGCCGTTCTAAAATAGCCGTCAAAACCTGATGTCCCGGCTTTAGCAGTGCTTCGTTGACCGGCGCTTGCGGTTTATCAGCTGCCGCACCAATCGCTGCAATCATTGCAGGCGTGACTTCCAAATGAAATTGCAAGCCTACAATCCGCTCATGATAAGCAAAGCCTTGCAGTGCGTGCTCATTTTCATACAGTATCTGACTGCCGGGTAATCGACTCATCGCTTCGCCGTGCCAATGGAAAACATTCAATAACGTCCCATCCGTTCCTTTTACTGTCCCGACGCCTTCCTCAGGTTTCGGCATGCGATACACGTTGGCGCCGAATGCTTTGGTAATTTGCTGTGCTCCAAGGCAGATACCTAAAACAGGCCGGTTAAGTTTGTTCAGACTGCGAATTAAAATCCGTTCAGCAGCAAGCCAATCAAGATCATCATTCACACTCATCGGCCCGCCAAGCACAATCAACCCATCAATATCAGCTGGATTTAACTGGGCAATTGGATCGCCTTGGTCCGGTCGATAGGTGACTGTTTCAATCCCCTGATCTGCGGCCCATTCTTTAATCACCCCAAGATCTTCGGCATCTGCATGTTGCATGACTGTGAGCTTCATCCGCCCATCACCTCTCCTTTATTGTTCATCTTCACCTTTTAGCACCGCGGCAAACGCCTTTATTGTCGTCATCCCAGGATCATAAACTGCAAAATAAACCCGTTTAAAGGCACCGGCGAATTCAGGCATCAACAACGTGTCGCGAAAAATCTTGGCAACCGGTTTGACGGGATTCCCAAAAACACCGGTACCAAAAGCACCCAAAATGATCTGATCAACCGCATGCATTTTAAAAGCGCGCAACGTTTGGAGAACCTTAAACGTAATATCATGCATGGCGGTTTCGTCGTCTAATTGCGGATCTACCCGACGATCAGGGGCAGCTACTGTGACGATATCAACATATTTATTCGGTAATCGCCGGCCTTGATCGTCAAACACCTGGCGCACATGTTCAGCATAAATCAGTTTGGAACTAAAGAGCCCGCGATTGGCCTGCTGACAATTGACATCATAGTAATCGGCCATATGTTGCTTCAAGGCGGGCACCAGGAAAGTTCCTTTGGCAATCGCTTCTTCTTGGGCTCGGGCGCCAAACATGACACCACCGCCTGGATGAATCGGGCTGGCAAAATTCATCACGCCAACTTTGCCTGTCAATTCACTCATAAGCTGGAAAACATCCACATTCCGAATAGCAATTTGCGGCGCAGTAGAACCTTGTGCCGGCGTCTGCGGTAATGGTTGGCTAATCAGTTCCGTCTTTGGCATTTCCGGATTCGCTTTAAAAACTTTCATCGTTTCCCAATACATCTTAACCTGTTCCATCTTAATCTTGCTCCTATTCAAAATAAACGTGGTCAAACGCGATCAGCACTCGGCGTATACGCGCTTTATGGTGTGGTCACTCACGGTTTGACATGACAACACAGATTCTTACGCGCAGATAACCACGCTGACAGACGCTTTATATCAAATGCTGCCATCTAATCAAGCCGCCGCAACTACCCCAAAGTAATTTCTGACCGATCTCAGCATAACATAGAAGCAATCAACTCATGAATTATCGTTCATCCGGCCAATTCAATGTTAAAATTAAGTTTGTAAGTAACATGAAATGAGGAATGGAATACATGGAAAGTGGCCAAATCGTCCCCAATTTATTGGTGATGCTCGTCACCTTTTTCTTCGCGGCATTTTTTGTCGCCTGTGAATTTGCATTGGTTCAAAGTCGTCCGAGTGCCTTGGAAGATATGATTGACAAAGGCACAGGCCGCAAAGCGAAAATCGAGCGCGCCTTGCGAATGGTCCACAACTTGAATGAATATTTGTCCACAACCCAAGTCGGCGTTTCGCTGGCAGGTATTATTTTAGGGTGGATTGGTGAAACCACCGTTGAATTTCTGCTGGTCGATTTGTTCGGGTTGACGCATTTAAGCTTGCCTAATGGTAGCTTACATGCAGTTGGTGCAGTTTTAGGGGTCATTATTTTAACTTATTTGGAAGTGGTGCTTACCGAAATTGTGCCAAAAAACATTTCGATTGACTATCCAATTAAAACGTTAATGTTAGTTGTCACCCCTTTGCATTATTTCCACATTTTGTTCTTCCCCTTCGTCTGGTTACTGAATGTCAGTGCGACCGGCATTGTCAAAATGATGGGCATGAAGCCGGCTGATGAAGGTAACGAAGCTTTTTCGCAAGCCGAAATTTTGAGCCTTAGTAAAAACGCCGTAACATCAGGCGACATGGAACAAAACGATGTCATCTACATGCAGCGGGCATTCGAGTTAAACGACAAGACCGCCAAAGATATCATGGTTGATCGCACCAGCTTGTTTGTGATTGATATTAATACCACCGTTAAAGAAGCCTTACGTGATTATTTAACCCAAGGCTATAGTCGCTTCCCCGTCGTTGCAAATGGCGATAAGGACAAAATTTTAGGCTATGTCTACATCTATGATCTGGTTAAACAAGGTCAGGTGGATCCGTCCGTCAAAGTTTCCAAACTCTTGCGCTCCATCATTAATGTACCGGAAGTAACGCCAATTCATAACATCTTAGCCCAGATGATCAAGAAGCAAACGCCCATCGTTGTCGTTGTGGATGAATACGGCGGCACCAGCGGCATTGTGACAGATAAAGATATTTATGAAGAACTTTTCGGCACTGTTAAAGATGAAATTGACGATGTGTCTGATGAATATATTCGCAAAACCGACAATCCTAAAGTTTTCCGAGTCAGCGGTAAGACCACACTTTGGGACTTTGAGCGCTATTTCCACACCGACATTAAAGCGTTCACCGACTCCGAAATCATTACCATAGCCGGCTTCATCATGGAAACACATCCGGATCTAAAGTTACATGACAAGGTCAAAATCGATCACTTTAACTTTACGGTTGCCGATTTCTCCCGCGGTTTTGCCAACTGGTTTGATGTGACTGAAGACCCAAAGCCGGTTAAGCAAACCGTTGCCGAAGAGGTTAAAGAAGCCAAGAGCCAGCATCAAGACTAACGTTGTCACATCATCTGCTTTTGTTGGTGAAGTTTTCAGCTCAAGACAAAAATATGCGGCCTTATTAAAACAATCAAGGCCCATCATTCATCGTTTCAAAATAATAGCGTACCATTTCTCGACTTTTGCAAGAAATGGTACGCTTTTTGACTCTTTCGTATTAGTAGCGTCAACTTTAACGATTTTAGTGCCTGCTACTTCCACGCCACTGCCTAACGCTTCATCCTGTGCTACTTGCCCCAGATAAACTGCAACATCGCGCGGTCAACGGCGACATTGTGTTCATGCAAGCGGCTGTGTTGGGCATGCGGTCCGGTCACTGCTAACGTTTGATACTTCGTTAGCCCTCGCAACAAATAGCCTAGACTCAAAGCCGAATTAACGCTTACGACCGTATCTGTGTCACTGCCGTCTTGAACATTACCATAAATATTCAAAACGGATTTGGCTCGGAAGTGTTCACGGCTTTGCAAAAGTCGCGCGTACTCGGGTCGAATTAAACTAGGCCGCCCATCAGCCGCCAATTGCAGTTCATGGGGTTTGTCATTCCATCCCAGTAAACCATCGTACGGGCCGGCAATCACAACTACCTTTTCCAGTTCTATCGGTGTTTGTGCCATCGCGGCGGCAATCACGGCATAAGCGCCCATACTATGGCCAACCGCATTTAGCCGGGTAACGCCATAGCGCTGATGCAACATAGTTAGAATTTTGGCCAGCCACTGACTATCGACTTCTTCGCCAGCCGTATTGTTTTGAAAAATCACCTGAATAATGGGTGCAGCTGTGGCATGCAAGTCTCCTTGCACATTTAATTGGCCATTTGGACTGACGGTCACGACCATGCTTCGTTTGGCCACCCCGGCAGCCTCCGCCGATTCTATAAGTTGGTTAGTGGAAAACGCGGTCCCCCGATAACCATGAACAAATATAGTCGGTGTCGTGTCGGCTTCGACTAATTGACCGCTTGGGGCCAAGCCAATAATCAGAACCGCCACAACTAGCAGTATTCGTTTAATTAAACGCATATAATCCTCCACCTTGCCAGCGTTCGCGTACATAGCGGCCCGCGTAAGCAAGGAAAAGAGGAATCGTCACACCAGCAGCAACTAAAACAAGTAAATTCGGATCGCCCAACTTTTCCAGCACATAGCCGACCGCCTTGTGCCCATACATTATGGGTAGTGTACTACGACCAATGCGATCTAGCCAGTCTCCAAGCACAGTTCCGGTTAATGTTTTCGCACCGGCAAATAAACCGCCGCAGATAATAACCGGCACAAAGCTAGCAAGTAATGGATCCGTTAGATGGTGCGACTTCATGTAAAGCAAGAAGTCGATTTGACCGCGCGACTGGGCAACAAATAAACCGGCAAAAACACCAAGCGCAACTAGCATAAACCATGGTTGCGTGACAATATGGCGAGCGTAATGAAATAACCACCAGCCCACAAACATGTAAGGCAATGCAACCAATACTAAATCAAGATTGCCGGGAATCGGAAATCCCAAAACAGTTTCAGCGTTAGGGTAACTAAACCCTAACCAGAACAATCCGGCCATTAAAATTGCTTCGTGCCAGACTTTTGGCAAATACCCGCGCAATAAGCTAAACAGCAAGCTGCTGAACGCATATACCGTCACAAACCAGAAAACTGACAAGTAGCCATTCAATTCGGTCCCACCATAAATTAACCGTCGCAAATAATCAACGGTAAACGCTGGGGTGCGCTGTTCAATGATAAAGTTCAACAAGATTAAACCGACGCCGTATCCAAAGTATTGCTTCAACAATGGCCAGAAACGTCGCGCTAGAAAAGCTTTTAAGGTTGGCAGCGTTGTCGGCTTAACAAAAAAACCGCCAATCATGAAAAACAACGGCATGTGCCACCAATACAGACTTTCATAAAAGGTTGTGTTGCGCGGATAGAAATGTCCCAGCACAACCGCAATGATTCCGAGGCCCTTGGCAACATCAATCCATTCAATTCGCTGATGCGATGATCGGACTTTCACGTTTTTAAACGCCCCTTTCGTTCGACTAACTTACTTTTAGCCTAACAAGGTGAGTGGGGTATTTCTTTGATCCCTTTTTAAAGATTTTGTGAAGGCCATTTACCCAAAATTGTCAGTTTACGTGCTAGACTAGATTATAATGTTTTTAGAAAGGACACGATATTGTTGACAACAACTGATGTTAATGGTCATCCTTACAATCGTTTGCTGCTTGTCATTACGCTACTGATCGGGACCTTTACGACTTTTTTGACTCAAACGATTCTGACGACTGCCTACCCGACCTTAATGGCGGATTTTCACATTAGCGCCAGCGCGGTTCAATGGTTGACGACCGGCTTCATGCTGATTATGGGGATAATGATTCCTGTTTCGGCTTGGCTGCTGGATAAGTTCAACGTTAAACATCTTTATTTAACCGCCATGACGATTTTCTTTTTGGGATCGCTGCTTTGTTGGCTCGCCAATGATTTTCAAATGTTGCTGCTTGGGCGACTCATTCAGGCAATCGGCGTTGGGATGTCGATGCCAACTTTCCAGACCGTCATGTTCACCATTTTCCCGCCTGAAAAACGCGGTAGTGCCATGGGGTTGGCCGGTATTGTGATCGGGTTGGCGCCGGCAATTGGCCCAACGCTTTCCGGTTGGATTCTGCTGCATCACACCTGGCGTGCATTGTTTGCGGTCATTATGCCCATCGCTGCCGGCGTTGTTCTTTTGGCGATTTACAGCATGCGTCAGGTGCTGCCTACTTCACATCCCAAAATTGATGTGCCGTCCATTATTGCCTCAACGTTAGGCTTTGGTGGCTTATTGTATGGCTTTTCAACGGTTGGTGACGCTGGCTGGACAGATTCGCAGGTACTCATCAGTCTGGCGATTGGGATCGTTTTTGTGGCCCTTTTTTGCTGGCGGCAGTTGCATCTCAAAACCCCGCTGTTGGAGTTACGGGTTTTTAAATCGAAAACCTTTACTTTGAGTGTCATTTTGACCGCTGTTGCTTTCATGTCCATGGTTGGCGTGGAAATGGTGCTGCCGATGTACATTCAAACGATTCGCGGCGAAAGTGCTTTTCACTCCGGAATGATTCTTTTTCCCGGCGCCATTATGATGGGGATCATGAGTCCGATTACTGGCCGGATTTTTGACAAAATCGGAGCTAAGCGTTTGGCCATAGCCGGGTTATTTCTCTTAGTTGCCGGTACGCTGCCATTGATGACTGTCACCGCAACAACACCGCTGATTTACATCACAGCCATTTATACGGTGCGGATGTTTGGTATCACCATGGTAACGATGCCCGTCACCACTGCCGGTATGAATGCACTGCCAACCCATCTCATCAACCACGGCACTGCGGTTAACAATACGATTCGGCAGGTCGCGGCTTCAATCGGCACCGCCATCTTGGTTTCGGTTTTATCCGTCGTTACAAAAGGCGCCACGCCCTCAGCTAGCGGGAAAGTCCTGGATCCGATTGACTACACCAACGCGATGCATCAAGCAACTCTTGCCGGCTATCGTGCTGCTTTTGCAGTTTCGCTGGTCATGGCCGCTTTAGGGTTAGTTCTGAGTTTCTTCTTGAATAACGATGCCATGGATCGGAGGCACCCATCATGATTATTCTGCTGTTGATTATTGGCGCCGTTGCCTTCTTTTGGACGATGGTATTAATGAAGCCCAATCGGCGTCGTCCCTTGGCAATCGCTGTGAGCGCCTTACTAATTATGATACCGGTTGTACTTTTGAGTTTGAATGATTTGTATCACATCGGCTTTACGATTGACGAAACCACTGAATTGCAACCGCTAGCACCCATGAATGACCAGTTACAAATTCAAAGCCACCCCATCGGCACGGCTAAGAAACACATGGCCTATCAATATCGTATTTCGGGTGATGCAACGATTCATACGGTTAAACCAAGTACTACCGTCAAAACCAAACTGACACACGGTACGATTCCGCAAGTCGCCGTGACTGCACAGAAACTCGAGTACACCAATATTTTCACCGCTATTATGTTCGCCGGATCCGGTGAACAAGGCAAAACCATTGGCAAGATTTATACGTTCACTTTACCGAGTAATTGGCAGGTTGTAAGTTTTTAAAGTATCTATATCCGTAAAAAGCCGTCCCTAGATTTCTCTAAGGGCGGCTTTTTATAACCTCTGAATTTCCATACGGTTGAATAAAAGCGCAAACGCCTTACGCCAACAACATTCGATACAACGTACTGATCGGCAAACCCATGACGTTGTAAAAATCACCATTGATCGCCTTAACCAGTAAAGCTCCGGCGTCTTGAATGCCATAAGCACCCGCCTTGTCCTGATAGGCGTCTTCTTGTAAATACGACTCAACTTCGGCTTCATTGAGCGGCCAAAATGTGACATCTGTGGCCACGACTTGCTGACGAACCGTGCCATTGTCCAACCGCACCCACAAGCCCGTATAGACTTGATGGGTTTGGCCGCCGAGTGCAGTGATCATTTGCTTGGCTTCTGCACGACTATGCGGCTTACCCAGTAATTTTCCTTGAAAAGCCACCATCGTATCGGCCGCAATAATTGTTGCCCCCGGATAGCTCGGTACTAACGATTCTCCTTTGGCTTTGGCCAGACTCTGGACATACTCCGGTGGTGGCAAAATCGGCAACGCCCGTTCGTTAATTGTTGCAGGATGGCTTTCGAATGCAGGAATAATACGCTTGAGTAATGCTTGGCGCCGTGGTGAATGACTCGCCAGAATAATCATGCCTGCATTTCCCCACTTTCATGACTGTCTTGAATCCGCTTGAACATTTTCTCCAGATCGGTGTTGGAAAAGTGGACCAGAACCGGCCGGCCATGCGGACAATTGAATGGATTTTCGCATTGCGGCAGTTTCTGCAATAACGCCCGTGCCTGCTGATCGTCTAAATGATGATTGGCTTTGATGGCCCGCTTACAGCTCATCATGATCGCCGTCTTCTCCCGAAAAGCCGCGACAGAGATCTTGCCGTCACGCAAAACCCAATCAACCATTTCTTTGATCGTGTCTTCTTCCTGACCGGCTTTGAACCACGTCGGATGATGCTCGACCACAAAACTATTTTGGCCAAAATCCTCTAGATACAAGCCGACCGCTTCCAACACATCCCGATGCGTGCGGATATTGATCGCATCGGCCGCGGAGTAATCCAGCACGATGGGAACCAGTAAATGTTGCTGATCGTTGCTGACTTCACCAATTGCCTGACGATAAAACTCATAATTAACCCGTTCTTGGGCCGCATGTTGATCCAAAATATACAAGCCGTCCCCAGATTCCGCCAGCAGATATGTCCCGTGAACTTGGGCAAGGTAGGTTAAATCGGGAAAACGTTCAGTCGGCTCCGGTCGCTTTAAATCCGAAGCTGCGGCATCCTCTACCAAGGCAGGCGCAACATTGGCGTCTAACGTTTGATAACGCTGATCCCAAGCAGCCAAGCGCTGTGGCTCATCAAAAATTGGCCGATCATCTAAGTCGTTGATGGTTAAATCGACTGCTGCTTCTGTCTGCGCTGCTGGTTGAGAAGTCGGCGTATTTTCAGTGTTAGTGTCGGCGTTTTCGCGCACTTCAGCACCTTGATTCGGCACTGCTGTCGTCTTAGGACTGATTTTATTAAGGGTCAGTTCCAGTTGATCAAGATCATAACGCTCGCGTTTGGGCAAATTATCCATGGCATCGGGAATCAGGTTTTCCTTGGCTAAGCGCGCACGAATGGCCTCACTGAGCAAGTGGCTGAGCTGATCTTCTTTACTTAACCGCACCTCGGCTTTGGTTGGGTGCACGTTGACATCCACCAAAGCGGCATCCATCTGAATCGAAATCACGCCCATAGGATAGCGACCGACCATGAGTTTGGAGCCATAACCGGCAATCACGGCTTTCGTCAACTGAAAGTTCTTGATATAGCGGCCATTGACGACCAAGCTCAGATAATTACGCGACGCCCGCGTGGTTTCAGGCAAACTGGTCAAACCACTCACCCTAAAATCAAGATCCTCCGCTTGAAAGTCGACCATTGACCGAGCAACCGGCAAACCGTAAATGCCCGCCAATGTCTGGCGTAGATCACCTTGACCGGCTGTCCGCACCATCATATTGCCGTCATGGCTGACCGTAAACGCAATCTTAGGGTTAGCCAATGCCAACCGACTGACAATATCAACAATCTTGCCAAGTTCGGTCTGTTGCGACTTCATATATTTCAGCCGTGCCGGGGTGTTAAAAAACAGATCGCTCACTTCGACATCGGTTCCGCGACGATGCGCCGCTGTCGTTTGACTTTCTACCTGTCCGCCCTTGACATGAATTTTAGCGCCAATCCCGGCATCGGTAGCGGTCGTTAGCGTCACATCGGCAACCGCCGCAATACTTGCCAGCGCCTCCCCGCGAAATCCCAGTGAATGAACATTAAACAGATCACGCGTGGTCAAAATTTTACTCGTCGCATGGCGCAAGAAAGCTGTCGCCACATCGTCAGGGTCAATGCCGATTCCGTTGTCGCTAACATGAATGGTTTGTAAACCGGCCGCTGACACCTTCACGTCAATTTGGGTGGCTTGGGCGTCAATACTATTTTCCACCAATTCTTTCACCACGCTGGCCGGCCGTTCAATAACTTCCCCAGCGGCAATTTGGTTACTTAAAGTGGCAGATAATTGGTGAATTTTTGGCATAAAATCACTTCTTCTTTAAATGCTTTTGCAGGTCAAAAATTAAATTCATCGCATCCATCGGCGTTGCATCCATCAAATCGAACTTAGCAAGTTTGGCTAAAATCGGACTATTCTTGGGTGCAGGTTTAGGTTCCTCAAACAACGATAACTGCTGATCCTCGACTTGGCTGGTAGCTGCCGGGACGGTTTTTTCCGGAGTTGCCGCTTCGAGTTGTTTCAAAATGGTATCCGCGCGGCTCAATAAGTCAGCTGGCAAACCGGCTAATTTGGCAACGTGAATCCCGTAACTTTTATCAGCCGGTCCCGGCATCATCTTATGCAGAAACACCAGGTTGCCGTGTTCTTCAACTGCCCCGACATGGACATTTTTCAGCTTTGCCAATGAATCCGATAAACTGGTCAATTCGTGATAATGCGTTGAGAAAAGTGTCTTGGCATGGACATGATCGTGCAAATATTCGATTATCGCCTGAGCCAATGCCATCCCATCATACGTTGCCGTGCCGCGACCGATTTCGTCAAACAGGATCAAACTCGATGCGGTTGCATGACTCAAAGCCGCATTTGCTTCCAACATCTCGACCATAAAGGTACTTTCGCCATTTGCTAAGTCATCGGCAGCGCCAATGCGGGTGAAGATTTGATCAAAAATCGGCAAATCCGCCGTGTCAGCCGGGACAAACGATCCTGCTTGAGCCATGATGACAATCAATGCCAGCTGCCGCATATAGGTGCTTTTCCCGGACATGTTTGGACCCGTGATCAGCAGCATATCCGTATCCCGGTCCATGATGACATCGTTAGGAATATAACTGTCCTGCCCCAAAACATGTTCAACTACCGGATGCCGGCCGCCTTTGACGTTAATGTCATGGGTCCCGGCATGCATCGTTGGCCGCACATAATGGTTATTCTCGGCAACGGTCGCAAAACTTTGCAGCACATCTAACGCCGAAATTTGAGCGGCTAAATGCTGCAGCCGTTTAATCTGAGCCTTGACTTTTTCCCGAATATCCTGGAAAAGGTCATACTCAAGCGCGGTTGAACTCTCTTGCGCCTCTAAAATCAGCGTCTCTTTTTCTTTAAGTTCCGGTGTAATAAAACGCTCGGCATTGGTTAGCGTCTGTTTGCGTTCATACCGACCTTCTGGCACCTTATCCAGGTTTGACTTGGTCACTTCAATAAAGTAGCCGAAGACCTTATTGTAACGGATTCTAAGATTGTGAATGCCGGTCGCTTTCCGCTCTGAAGCTTCAAGTTCCGCAATCCACTGCTTCGAATTCTTCATGGCATCGCGGTAAGCATCTAGCTTTTCATTGTAACCGCGCAGAATTAAGCCGCCATCTGTCACGGAAATCGGTGGCTCCGGCTCGATTGACCGCCGAATGAGTCCGGCCACGTCACTAACCGGGTCTATCTTACCGCGAAGTTCTTTGAAACTGCCATCATCAAGCTTGCTCAAAACATCTTGAATCGCCGGGACTTGATCCAGCGAGGTTTGCAACTGAATCAAATCGCGCCCGTTAACGGTTCCAAAGGCCACCCGTCCTGCTAACCGCTCAAGATCATAAACCTTCGTCAACCGCTCTTGCAGCTCACTCCGCTCAAAAAAGTGTTCCAGCAAATCCTGCACCTGATTTTGGCGCACACTGATGGCATCAATGTCCAACAATGGCCGCTCCAGCCACTGCTTCAATAAGCGCCCGCCCATTGCGGTTTTGGTCGCATCCAATAATGACAACAGCGTATCACCTTTGCGTCCGGTACGACTATTTTGTAGGATATCAAGATTGCTGCGGGCATCCTGATCCATTTCCAAATACGCGGACGGTTGATAGGCGACTGCTTTTTGAATATGTGCCAGACTGCGCTTTTGGGTGTTCAACAAATACGCCATCAACATCTGCACCACCGCGGCTTCGGCAGGATCAGTTAAATCTTGGGAAACATAACTGCCTTCACTGGTCGGCTTCGTGTCTTGCTGCACTGATAGCAGCCGCTCCCCTTTTTTTAGCATCGCGGCATCTTCGTCGTTCAGGTCTTCTGGCACCACAATCTCTTTGGTGGCCAACGCACTTAATTCATTTTGTAAGGCGAACTTACTTTTCAGGTCCGTGACTTTCAGTTCGCCAGTGGACACATCCCCGTAAGCAAACGCATACCCGGCTGCGTGCGGCAAAACTGCTGTGATATAGTTATTGGTCTTCGCCGCACCGGCCTTAATATCGACATTCGTGCCAGGCGTGATTAATTGAATGACCGCACGCTTAACCATACCAACCGCTTTTTTAGGATCTTCCATCTGTTCACAGATTGCTACCTTATAGCCATGATCGATCAAAATATCGACATAGCTTTGCACGGCGTGATGCGGCACCCCTGCCATTGGAATCGGATCATCCGCGCTTTTATTCCGCGCCGTCAAGGTCAGCTCAAGTAACTGCGCCCCCTTGATCGCATCATCATTAAACAGCTCATAGAAATCACCAATCCGATAAAATAAAAATGCATCCGGATACTGCGCCTTAATCGCATTATATTGTTGCATCATCGGCGTATCGCTGGTTTTTTGCGGCACAAAATTCACCCTTTATCCTTTGACTTTCTCTGACGTTCTATTATTCATATTTTACCAGTTCCGTCAATCCCACAGCCCTGGATTGTCTGAATCTGGCCGGTTTTTAGGAGCTAGTGTAAAGTCTCTCTTGGTGCATGTGTATGTCAAACAAAGGCCGCATCAATTTAGACGATTCCAACAGCAGTGTGACGAATATTAGCATAGAAAGCAAGAGCTGGCGGAGCGGTGGCGGGCTCAGTGGTGAAATTGGTCTTAAGCGGAGTGGGCTTCTCCGCTTTAGACCAAGGCCGAGCTTTGAAACCGCGCATTTTTGCACGCGTGCTTGTCAAGTTGACACCTTAATATGAAAAATCCTTACGCAGTTATTTTGTAATCGTAAAAAAACTCATCGGGAGTTTTCCACTCTCGTTTTGATGAACGCACTTCTTGATTGAAATATGTCACGCCATCTGCGACAAGTTTCTTGAGTTGTTTTAGCGTTTGTGGACGAGGATGGCTTTCCATCCAGCGTAGTTTGAAATCGTTCCACCAGCGTTCCATTGGTGAGTTGTCGCAAGGAGTAGCTGGCCGTGACATGCTTTTGACCGCGCCTTTTCGTTCAATATATCGACAGAAACGCCTAGATGTATAAGCGGCTCCTCGGTCAGTGTGAATCATGACATGAGGTGCATTGTTATTCTTAAACGCCTTCTTGAAAGTTGCGACTACTAAGTCAGTCGTTTCAGTCTCGCCAATACATGTGGCGATTAATCGTCGGCCATAAAGATCCAAAACGCCGGATAAGCGAACCTGATACTCATCATTAAGGCCATAGGTAAGAACAGTTGTATCAGAAAGCCACTTTTGATTAGGTGCTTGTGCGTTGAAATCGCGGTTCAATAGGTTGTCTTGTATATAGACTTCGTTCTGGTGCACACGGTCATGTTTCTTGATGCGAATCAAACAACGCAGGTTCTGCTCGTGCATAATCGTAATCACTAGTCGTCTGCCAATAGGCCGCGGCAAAACACCGACTCGGTTGATTTGACCAGTCAAATTATAAGAACCAATGCGACGTCCGTGCTGTTCAAATATCTTTTTAACCTCTTGGGTGGCACGCTCATGCCATGCTTGACGAGGCGAGACAGGCGCTGCGATTCCTTTATAGTACGCTTGTCGAGTAAGACCGAGTAACTTGGTCAGACCGCTGACTGTGTAGTCGTTGGTTGGATCTTTGGTCAACGCTTCAATCGCTTGATATTTGATCCTAGCTATTTGTGATTGGCTTTCCACTCCCCTACAATCTCTTTGAATTTTTTTAAGAAGGCGTCCTCCATCTCGCGATCTTTTTCGCGTTGCTTAAGCTCTTGCACTTCTAGCCTCAGACGCTCTACTTCGTTAGTCGGTTCTGGTTTACGTCCACGACGGTCTTCTAGAGCTTCTAGCCCACCCTCCTCGACCTTATGGACCCAATTATAGACGCGCTGATAGGAGACTTTAAATTTGAGGGCAGTCGCCATGTAATCCTTATTATGGGCTAGGGCATATTCGACAATGCGGCGGCGTTCGCCAACTGTAGTTGTGCGAGTAGACAAGTCGTTGACCAGCTTTCTTGAGGGAGTATCCCTTAGTTGTTTGGTCCTATTATACTTGTTTACCCACTCGGCAGCTTGACTAACACCGCGAAGTTTATACTTGATCGCTAGCTCTTCATAACTGAACTGACCAGAATGATAGTCTCGGACCACAGATAGTTTGAGTTCAGCACTATAAGCGCCATCGTGGAGTCGATCCGTCAAACCACTTGGTCCTTGGCTCTTGAATAAGATAAGCCAACGCTTGAATGTGCTTTTCGAGATTCCTTTACTTTGACAGAATGGTCGTAAGGGCGGGGTTGTCTTGAGGTATTCACGGACGTACGCTAGACGCTGCTTTGGTGAATATTTGGCTCTAGGCATATCCAATCTCCTTCGTAGTTGCCTAGGCTTTTCATATTTCACTGTCAACCAACAAAGCCATGATACATTTGCGGGTTCAAAGTCGTGCCCACCACTCTAGCTGCGCGGTCGCCAGCCGCCACCACCGCGTAGCCAGCTCGGAGTATCGGAAATCACTTAATTAGAGTAGAACCGTGAAAAAGTTGACACTTACACAATCCAGCCGGCAGCTTACCGAAACTTATTTCTTCAAATGATAACTGTACGTCGCAATAATCACATTTTCCCGGCTAGCAAAAGCAGCCCGTAAGCGGAAATTGGTTTGGTTGTGGAGAATGTTCTGCCACTTTTTGCGCGGGACGAACTGTGGAATGAGCACCGTGGTCGTGAAATTACGCTTAGCTGCATTGCGGGCTACGATGTCGACAAATCGAATCGTGGGCGCTTCAATCGAGCGATATGACGAATGGATGTCTACAAAACGAACATCCGGAAAGTCTGCCCGAAACTCGCTTTGGGTTTCCTTTTCCTTGTTAGGATTCTCATCCATTGACACATGCATCGCGATGACATAATCGCCAATCGACTGGGCATAATTCAACGCTGCTCGGGTAACCCGCGTCACATTGCCGACAAGGACGATAACGGTGCTACCGTCATAGTCATGCTCTTCAACATCGGCCGGCAACCGTAACTGCGCCGCCACTTTGTCGTAGTGATCCCGAATCTTGTAGAACAAGAAGATGGCAAGCGGCATGACGATGAAGAACGGCCAAATATCAAACAAGCGATAAGCAAAGAGAATGACTAAAATGGCAAAGGAAATTAAGGCTCCGGAGAAGTTGGCGACTGTTTTGCCTACCCAGCCTTTACCACGATTGCGGAACCAGTGAATGATCATGCCGGTTTGCGACAGCGTAAACGGGATGAACACCCCAACGGCATACAACGGAATTAATCGCTCCGTGGACCCCTGGAAAATCGTGATCAACGCCGCTGACCCCAGCGCCAGTGTCAGGATCCCATTGGAATAACCCAATCGATCCCCACGATCCAGGTACATATGCGGCATGAACTTATCTTTGGCTAAATTAAAGGCCAGCACTGGAAACGCAGAAAAGCCCGTATTCGCAGCGACTGCCAAAATCAAAGCCGTCGCAAACTGAACGACATAGTACATGATTCCAGTACCGCCAAATGTTTCTTTGGCCACCTGCGACAATACCGTCACTTTCGCCATTGGCACCAAACCGTACCAGTAGTTTAAAAATGTGATGCCGGCAAAGAAGAAGCCCAGAATAGCCGCCATAATGGCCAATGTTTTCGCCGCATTTTTTTCTTTTGGCAACTTAAAGAATGGCACCGCATTGCTGATCGCTTCAACCCCGGTCAGTGAACTGGAACCACTGGAAAAGGCGCGGAAGATTAACGCCATGGAAACACCGGGAATTGCGGCACCGACCATCGATGTTGCCTTATAAGGAATGGCCCCGGTCACAACTTGGTACAACCCCCAGATAATCATCGCGGTCATAACCAAAACGAAGAGGTACACCGGAATCATCAGGAAATTAGCGGATTCACTCATTCCGCGAAGATTCATGCCCATTAAAATAAAGATAATGACAAGCGAGATGGCAACTTGATGACCATAAAGCGCTGGGATCGCACTGGTAATCGCCTCAGCCCCCGCCGAAACGGAAACCGAAACCGTCAGCATGTAATCAATCAGAAGTGAAGCTCCCGCCGTCAAACCGGCATTTTTGCCCAGATTTTCGCTCGCAACGACATAAGCTCCGCCGCCACTTGGATAAGCATGGATAATTTGCCGGTAAGAAAGTGTCAGCGAGATCAGGAGAATCAACACAAACGCCGCAATTGGCAATGAATACCAGATTGCTGCAGCTGACAAGGTTGTTAAAACCAAGACAATCTGCTCAGTACCATATGCCACACTTGACAAAGCATCTGACGACAGCATCGCCAACGCTTTGAAGATGTTTAGCTGTTGTCCGCCTTCTTCGGAAGATTTCAATGGCCGTCCAATAAACAGCCGCTTCAAATGCATCATTTTAAACTCCTATTAACCTTAATTGAAATTTTAAAAAGTAAACATGCACCAGTCTACGCTAAAAATTGCCCAGCGCCTACCCTCTTTCATCTTAACCTATATTGATTGGCAACAACACCGCCATTTTACGAACTCGCGCAAACCAAAAGAAAAGCGATCACTCTTTCGTCTGACCGAAAAAGTAACCGCTGGCAATTAAGCCTTCTCGACTATCACAACATCATGAACCTTTAGCTTGCGATGGACTTCATGTTCAATCTCGCTTTTGGCAGCATGATCGATTTTCAATTCATCTTTTGGCGTATCCGGCAATAACTTTTCCAAGACAAAATCAATCTCGGTATCTTTGATTGTCCGTTTATCATGCGTCAGCACAATGTCAATTTGGTCAAAGCCTTCGACATAATAAACATGTACTGAACCAAGTGTGTAAAGCTCAAAGTATTTAACCGGTTTGCGACTATAGAGATAACGCATGGTATTCGGTAGCATTTTATGCAGGCTGGCGTTAAGTCGAATCGGATTTTGAACTAGTTTCATATCAACCGCTCCCTTTGCTAATGTGAGCGCGAGAAATTCATTAAACGGACCCCACGCATTGCTTGACTGTCGCTATCCTGGCAACTTTAAAATGATAACCAAGATGACTTATTTATTTTATTTTACCAAGGAAAGCCGGTCAATGCCTATTATTGCGCTTAATGCCGCTCATGTCGATTATTGCGCTTAATGCCGCTCAGTTGCCATCTTTATTTGTTAATCATGGTCATCTTGTTTCACGCCTCAATGATCGTCAGAATTAACCGAATCTGTTCCTTATGTACAACAAAACACCAGCCCGGTTGGGGACTGGTGTTTTTTGCAGCCTTAAACGCCGAGGCGAAATTACATCATACCGCCCATGCCAGCTGCTGGGTTTGCGCCGGCAGCGGCAGCGTTGTTATCTTTTGGCTCAGGCTTGTCAGCCACAACTGCTTCTGTTGTCAGCAACAGTGCTGCAACTGAGGCAGCGTTTTGCAATGCGGAGCGGGTAACCTTGGTTGGGTCGATAATACCTGACTTAGCCATGTCTTCCCATTCGCCGGTTGCAGCGTTATAGCCGATGCCTTGCTTTTCTTTCTTCAACTTTTCAACAATGACAGAGCCTTCCTTGCCGGCGTTTTCGGCAATCTGGCGAACTGGTTCTTCCAGTGCACGTTGAACAATGTTGATCCCGGTCTGAACATCGCCGTCTTCTTTCAAAGCAGCAACAGCAGGCAATACGTCTACCAAGGCAGTACCACCACCAGCAACATAGCCTTCTTCAACCGCAGCACGGGTCGCGTTCAAAGCGTCTTCGATCCGATACTTACGTTCTTGCAGTTCGGTTTCCGTTGCGGCACCAACCTTGACAACAGCAACCCCGCCAGCTAACTTAGCTAAGCGTTCTTGCAGTTTTTCACGATCGAAGTCGCTGGTCGTATCGGCAATCTGCTTCTTGATGATGTTAACCCGTTCAGCAATGGCATCCTTGGAACCAGCGCCATCAACAATGGTGGTGTCATCCTTGGTAACCGTAACCTTGCCTGCACGGCCTAATTGTTCAATCTTGGTATCCTTCAGATCCAAGCCAAGATCGGAGCTGATAACAGTACCACCTGTCAAGGTCGCAATATCTTCAAGTTGAGCCTTGCGCCGATCGCCAAAGCCAGGTGCTTTAACGGCAACAACATTGAAGGTGCCACGAATCTTGTTCAGAACCAAGGTCGGCAGTGCTTCACCGGCAACATCGTCAGCAATGATCAACAGTGCCTTACCTTGTTGCACGATTTCTTGCAAGAGAGGCAGAATATCTTGAATATTGGAGATCTTCTTGTCGGTAATCAGGATATATGGATCATCCAGATCAGCTTCCATCTTGTCGTTGTCGGTAACCATGTACTGGCTCAGATAGCCGCGATCAAACTGCATCCCTTCAACAACAGAGAGTTCAGTATCAATCCCTTTGCTTTCTTCAATGGTAATCACACCATCATGGCCAACTTTTTCCATCGCGTCAGCAATCAGGTTGCCGACTTCTTCATTAGAAGAGGAAACGGAAGCAACTTGGGCAATTTCCTTCTTGCCGTTAACCTTGTGGCTGATCTTGTGCAATTCGTCAACTGCAGCCTTGGTTGCCTTTTCGATCCCGGTCCGAATGCCGACTGGGTTAGCACCGGCAGTGACGTTCTTCATACCTTCACGAATAATGCTTTGTGCCAAAACCGTTGCGGTGGTCGTACCATCACCGGCAATATCATTAGTCTTGGAAGCAACTTCTGCGACTAACTTGGCACCCATATTTTCATAGTGATCTTCCAAGTCAATTGACTTTGCGATCGTGACACCATCATTGGTGATTTCCGGTGCACCATAGCTCTTGTCCAAAACAACATTGCGGCCTTTTGGTCCTAACGTTGTCTTAACTGTGTTTGCTAACTGATCCACGCCACGCAGCATTGCGGCACGTGCATCCTCAGAGAATTTAATTTCTTTTGCCATTGTTTTTATTCACCTCAAAATTGATCGATTATTTTTTACGCAATTGCCATAATGTCTTTTTCGTGCAGTACGAGGTAGTCTTGACCTTCATACTTCACTTCAGAGCCGGCGTATTTGTCGTATAATACAGTATCGCCAACTTTAACGGCCATTGGCAGACGCTTGCCTTCCGGTGTCAAAGCGCCTTCACCTACAGCAACAACTTTGCCGGTTTGCGGTTTCTGTTTTGCATTGTTGGCTAAAACGATGCCGCCAACGGTTTGTTCCTCTTCTTCAACGACCTCGACAATCACGCGATCTCCTAATGGTTTTAACAAGGCAATCCCTCCACATTACATTTTTTGATTTAGCACTCGTTGTGTCTAAGTGCTAACTACAAAAGTAACTATAACGAGTTTTGCGGGTGAATGCAACCCCCAAACTCCGGAATGTTATACTAATTTCAGACATTTTTTAAAAGGAGTCGTTTATGTCACTTCAAAAACATGCTTTTTCTATTATTGGCGCCTACTTGGTTGCCTTCATCGCTAACCTCCTTATTTTTCAGGTATTGCCAGTTGGGCGCCTTAGCCTTGGTATTGTTACCTTAATCAGTATGGTCGCACTCATTATCGCGATTTTGAGCGAGCGTAACTTAGTGATTGCCAACGCGATTGAAGCACCTGGCGTTCTTGCCCCGCAGCAACGCGTCTTCTGGGGCGTGATGGGCATTGCCGGTGTTTTGGCAGCGCAACTGGTTGGTTCGTGGCTTGAAACCATTTTATTCAAAATGCCGCAAACCAGCAGCCAAATTCATCAACAGCTTTCCAGTATGACGACTAATCCTTGGTACTTTTTGACCATTGGCTTAGCATTGCCGATCTTGGAAGAGTTGGCTTTTCGTAAAGTTCTGTTCGGCAATCTCGTCAATGTCACCGGTATCTTTGGCGGCGCGCTCATCGCCAGCCTCCTATTTGCCGTGACCCAACCCGGTGGCCACTGGCTTAGTGCAACTCTGGTCGGGTTGGTACTCGCTTACGATTATCGCCACACCGGCGCCATCAGCACGCCGATCATCGCCCATGTCGGTGCCTTATGGATGGTTTGGCTTTATTACATTGCCCATGCCCTATAAACGTAACCGAATATTAATCGCACCCATCACCACAATCTCCTATAATGGAAAATAATGCTTTTACGAAGGAGTTAAATTATGGAGACCCGCTCAAATCACCGTCAGCGTCAAAAACCCCGCCGATTTCACTGGGGAAGACTCATCGGTTTAATCCTTGTCGTCGGCCTGTTTACAGTCGGAGCTTATGCGTTGCGCTTATACAGTCAGGCAAAATATGCGATTGACAATACATACCATGCCACCAAACACGTCAGCACGGATATTGCCCAAAAGAAACCATTTGCTGTTTTGCTACTGGGGGTTGACACGGGGGCAGACGGACGGATTGAAAAAGGTAACTCAGATACGATGATTGTTGCCGTCATTAATCCCAAGACTAAAAAAACCACCATGGTCAGCATTCCGCGGGATACCGCTGCTGAACTGATTGGTACCAAAGAATTCAATATGCAAAAAATCAATGCCGCTTATAACGTCGGCGGTTCGGACATGGCCATCAATACTGTCTCCGAGCTGGTCAATGTCCCGATTTCTTACTACTTAACCATTAACATGGGCGCACTTGAAAAGGTAGTCAATGCAGTCGGCGGAATCGACGTTAACGTCCCATTTTCATTCCAAGACCCGTATACCGGCAACCAGAAATTCACTAAAGGCAACATGCACCTAAACGGCAATATGGCCCTCGCTTATTCCCGAATGCGTCATTCAGACCCAGAAGGCGATTACGGGCGCCAAAAACGCCAGCAACAAGTGATCAAAGCTATTTTGAAAAAAGCCATATCAGTGGGATCACTCGGTAATTTCACCAAACTTATGGACACGGTTTCCAAGAACATCGCCACTAATATGAGTTTCGCAGATATGCAAAGTATCTTCTTGAATTATCGTGATGCCGCCAAGACCATCTCAACCGATCATTTGCAGGGCGTCAATGCCTGGGTCGGGGACGGCGCCTATCAGATTGCCTCCGATGCGGAAATGCAGCGAGTCTCAAATAAACTCCGTACAGCTCTCGGCTTACAAACCGAAACGATTAGCAATGAAGAAACCAAACAAAACGCGAAGAACTCGCAATTTGACTTTGAAGCCACAACGGATCAAAACTACATTATTTATACCCCTTATGATCGTTAATGGCGGTTAACTGTCTGGCCAAACAATCATCAAAATCAATCAGAACCCACAAAAAAGTCGGCTCCGGCGCTGCGTTTTCATGCGTGCTGGAGCCGACTTTTTTACGCCATAATGGCATGTTTGCATAAACTTCATGACTTAAAGCCAGTTTCAAACTGTTTTGGTTTTCAATGATGTTTTTGATCCTATATGTTCTCGTCGCTGCCACCATACGCCTAGCCCAATCACCATGCCAATTGAGACAACATATGATATTAAGCGATTTTGTAAGATCCAATCATCAAACGTATACGGAATCACCACGAGTGCGTATGCGAGAATTAACCATCGCAGCTTCGGCAACAATAGGACATCGCCTGAATGTTCTAGGGAAATCCGATCAAACAACCACCTTATCAGGAAATAACCGCCGACACTCGCCAGCATCGCCCCGATAAATAGTAACCAAAAAAGTTGATTGCCACTGGGAATCAGCGTGTGCCAAAAGCTCTTTTTGACTGGGCCGTAAAATCTAATCGAATTTATAAACCGTTCTATTGCGCTCATGCCAAACCACGTACCAAACAAGCCAAAAACGCCCATCCAAAATGGCGAGGCAAAGATCGTGCCAACCCCAATGCCGACTGTAAACATAAAACTGTTGACGGCGAGATTGATTAATAATGCACCCACAATATTAGCCCCGCTGAGACCGACATACATCGCAGGTACGGCGGCATAAAAGCCTAAAAGCGTGATCCCAATACCGATTGTTGTTGCCCCTAATAAATACGCAAGACCATAGCCATAGCGAACTGAAAACAGTTGTCGGCGCCGAAACCGGCTCGTAAACAGTGCCGCATTGAGACCACTGGCTTGATCAACGCCGGCCATCGCTATTCCGACAAGCAAAGGAATAGCATACGAAACAATTGTCATGACCAGTCCCGTGAAGGATGGTGCATACAATTTCTGCTTGTCTTGCGGAGCGATTAAATACTTTTGTTGTTCTTGATATTGGCTATAAGACATGTTGGCAAACGTTGTATCGTGATTCTTTGCGTACTGCTTTTTCATAATTGCAAAGTCTCTTGGGTTCATCGTGTACTCCTGACGATTTTGGTAGCCCTGTATCGTTCCGCCGAGATTGAGAAATGCCAGTAAAACAACAAATACAAGTACCACCCGCAGCAAAACCTTATGCCGTGATTGAACCAGCTTCAATAATTGATGGTCATACATTATTTCACCCCCGAATGATGTGGTCGAAATTCGACTTTGAACAAATCTGACAGCGATAACGGTAAATTCTCATTGAGGACTGGCTGTTCTGCCGCCAACTTTGCTTGAATCTCCTGATTAAAGTCCGGGAAAACCGCCTCAATCACCCGCCCGCGAATATTCAGGATTCGGCCGTACTGCTTGACCACTGCCGGAATTTTATTGGTTTTAAACACCAACTGTAACTTCACCGCTTGCTGTCGGACATCTTCAAGGGTCAAATCGCGACTGATGCGCCCACCTTTAACAAACAAAACCCGATCGGATAAGCCGTCCAACTCAATCAGATTATGCGAGGCAATCAGAAACGTACGCTGGCCATCCGCAACCGCATCCACAACCAGATTGACGATTTTTTCCCGAATCAAAACATCCAAGCCATCGAATGGTTCATCCAAGAAAACATAAGGTGCCTGACTCGCTAAAGCCAACGCGACCATCACCAGTGCCTGATAACCTTTAGATAGGCTCTGGAAACGGGCGGTTCCATTTAGGCCAAACTTTTCAATCAAGTGCAGAAACGCGGCTTGGTCAAAGTCGGTATACAGCAATGCGTAGTTGGCGGCAATTTTAACCAGTGAATATTTGCGGAAAAACAAATGCTGTTGGTCCAAATAAAAAATAGCTTCTCGCTGGGCCGGTTCGGTTGCCAAATCATGATCGTCAACCTTCACCGTTCCGCCATCCGCAATATACTGATGGGTGATGGTGCGAAAAATGGTAGTTTTGCCAATACCGTTGGGACCGACTAGACCGACGACCTGGCCGCGATCTAACGAAAATGTAACGGCTTCTAGCACCGGTTGCTGATCAATCTTTTTTTGCAAATTCGTGATGGTGAGACTCATGCAGGTTCCTCCTTTTCATTTAGCCAGGTATGCAGCGTGGCAAGACTGATACCGAGACTCTGCGCCTCAACCACCAACGCATCAAATTTAGGGCGAAAGGTTGCCACTGCTGCTGCGTTGGCATGTTTCAACGGTTCGGCAATAAACGAGCCACGTCCCGGTTCAACAAAGATAACCCCGTCAGCTTCAAGCTGCTTGTACGCCTTCGCGACCGTGTTAGGATTTAGCTGTTCCTGCTTCGCCATTTCCCGTACGGACGGTAATTTGTCACCTGGCTGCATGATGCCTTGAACGACTCTGGCTTTAATTTGGAGCACCAGTCGTTCATAGTAAGCCAAGTGAGCATAAGACTCAGTCGCCATGACCGCGCCTCCCTTCGTATTATGTGTACTATTATACGCAGTACACTAAAAAGTGCAACATAAAAACGCCGCTTGCCTGCTAAAGGTAAACGACGCCATTACGGTCTTATTCAGGCTTCTGGTTCGTTGAGCGTTGGCCCATAATGTTCCAGGAAGTAAATCAATGTTTGCAGCTCGGTGGCTAAATCCACATTCTGCACGCGAACATAACTCGGTACCGAAATCCGAATCGGGGTAAAATTCATGATCCCTTTGATACCTGCTTTAACCAAATCATCGGTAATGTGCTGAGCAGCATCAATTGGCACCGTCAAGATCACAATTTCAATTTGCTGATCTTTAATCTGTTTAATCATTTCATCCATCGGGTAAATCGGAACGCCGCTTTGAATCGTTCCAGCGAGCTTAGGATTAATGTCAAAACCGGCGCTGATCCGGATGTTGTTTGCCTGTCGAAAATTATAATTCAACAACGCATGCCCCAGGTTGCCGACCCCGACCAAGCCGACATTGGTAAGTCGATCCTGATTCAGAATCTTTTTGAAGAAATTGAGCAAATCCTTCACATCATAACCATAACCGCGTTTGCCGAGTGCACCGAAATAGGAAAAATCACGTCGAATCGTCGCCGAGTCAACCTTTACCGCGTCCGACAGTTCAGTTGAACTGATCTTGGTTGTCCCGGAATTAGCCAAGAAATTCAAGTATCGGTAGTACACGGGTAGGCGTTTCGCCGTTGCTTTGGGGATGATCGTTTCCGCCATGTAAGCAAGCCTCCTGTAGAAGTATTCCCATGCAGAACATGTGAACTGTCCAACATAGTATCTTCTGCTTATATTAGCTGGTTTATGGCCTGAACGCAAGCGGATACATCTTCACAAGCAGATTTTGCCAGCTAAATGTATCAGCGGGGAATGCGCGCCCATGAACGAAACTATGTTATATTAGGTCTTAACGATTAATTGTGAAAGAAGGTATTCCTGTGATCATTTTGCAGGCACAACAAGTTGGCCGCAGCTTCAACGGCAATGAATTATTTGCCAACGTGAACCTGGAGATCCAAGACGGCGCCCGCATCGGCCTTGTTGGTCCCAATGGCATTGGCAAAACAACGCTGCTAGAAATCCTGACCGGTATTGCTCCCCCGGACGCCGGTCAGGTCACCACCATGAAGAATCTATCAATTGGGTATTTAGCTCAAAACTCCGGGCTTGATTCCGACAAAACGATTTTCAAAGAAATGCTGACCGTCTTTGCTCCGCTTCAAGCGATGGCGCGTCAAATCCATGATTTAGAGGCCAAACTTGGCGATCCTAAGCTGATTGCCGATCAAGCTGCTTTTGCGGCCACTATGAAACAATACGATCAACTGCAGCATGACTTTAATGAACAAAACGGTTATGGCTACGAGGCCGAAATCCGTTCGGTTCTACACGGCTTTCAGTTTGGTGAAGACACCTATGATAAACCCGTGGGGACCTTGTCCGGTGGTGAACGCTCACGGCTAGCATTGGCCAAACTGCTGCTGGAAAAACATGACTTGATTATCCTTGACGAGCCTACGAATCATCTCGACATCGAAACGCTGAGCTGGCTTGAAGGTTATCTCAAAACATACCCCGGTGCGATCTTAACGGTCAGTCATGATCAATATTTTCTTGACCACGTTGTCACGGAAATCTATGAACTGGATCATCACCACGCAACCCATTACAAAACCAATTACAGCGGCTATCTCAAGCAAAAAGCCGAGCGCCAGGCCCAAGCGTGGAAAGCCTATAACAAGCAACAAGAAGAAATCGCCAAACTACAGGATTTTGTCGATAAAAACATTGTCCGCGCCAGCACCACCAAACAGGCACAGGCACGCCGAAAACAATTGGAAAAAATGGACGTGCTGGAAAAACCGACCGGCGATGATAAAACCGTCCATTTTAATTTCACGCCTAATCGACCAAGCGGTAATGAGGTCCTCAAGGTTAATCAGGCAACAGTCGGTTATGAAGCCGATCAGCCAATGGCAGGTCCCATCGATTTTCAGGTTAACAAATACGATCGCATCGCCATTATCGGTCCGAATGGGGTCGGCAAATCAACTTTACTTAAGAGCATCTTGGGAAAAATACCGTTCTTAGCCGGCACTGCCAAGTTTGGCGCCAATGTCGATGTTGGTTATTACGATCAGGAAATTCAACAACTCAATCCCAAAAATACCGTCATTGACGAGATCTGGGATGATCATCCGATGATGCCGGAAAAGGATGTACGCGCTGTCCTTGCTGCCTTCTTATTCGGTGCCGATGATATTCAAAAACCAGTGAGCGCGTTATCCGGCGGTCAAAAAGCGCGGCTGGAATTAACCAAGTTAGCGCTGAAACACGATAATTTTCTCGTTCTGGATGAACCGACGAACCACTTGGATATTAACAGCAAAGAAGTGCTTGAGCAGGCATTAAAAGACTTCAACGGTACGGTCTTGTTTGTTTCCCATGACCGTTACTTCATCAATGAACTAGCAACCAACGTTATCGCCATCGCCCCTACCGGCAGTACCACGTATCTTGGCAACTGGGACTACTACCAGGAAAAGCTGGCCGAAACCAAAGCCCAGGCCGAAGCAGCAGCGGCTGAGTCCCCAATGACCAAATCGGAAACGACTGGAGCCACTTCTTATCAGCAGTCCAAAGAAGATGCTCGAGCAGCACGCAAATTGCAGCGTGAAGTCGCGGATCTGGAAACCAAATTGCAAACATTGGAACAACAAGCAACCGCCATTCAAAAGCAAATGACCGCACCAGATGTTTTAACCGATTATGTTAAAATGCAAAAATTGCAAACCAAACTTGATGTGGTTCAACAGGAAACCAAAGCGACCGAGGATGCATGGGAAGAAAAAAGCATTCAACTTGAATCCATGCAAAATGAGTCTAACTAACCCTTTTCGTTTTAATAAAAGTTTGCCGTTGACTGTCAGATGACAAGAATATAAAAGAACGGGTTCTAACAACAAATGCTGCTGTTAGAACCCGTCCTTTTTTGCACGCTAATTGGTGGGATGTTTAAACCTTTTGATCAAGTAGTCCCAATGCCTGGCGTAATACTTTTTCGCCATCCATCATCCCATAGGCTTTCATGTCGATTACCGCCATTGGAATCTTTTTATCGTCAGCCTTGGCTTTAAACTGGCTTTCCATAAACCGGACTTGCGGGCCGAGCATGAGGACCGAAACTGGCTCTGAGGCGAGCTTGTTGTCCGCATCGGCAGCTGCAGTTGCAAAAACATCGACGTCAATACCATCTGCAGCCGCCGCTTTTTTCATTCGTTGTACCAGCATTGAGGTTGACATACCAGCGGAGCAAACTAACATGATCGTTTTTTGAGCCATGGGAATCATCCTTTCGTTAACAACCTTATCAATAAGTTAAGTCTAACCAAAACAGTTAGACAACGTCAATAAAATTGCTGTCGCGGGTGACGATTACTTTACGCGTGGGCAAAACTCAGGCCGGGATCGGCATTTAAATCTTCAGAAGCGAGATGCCGTTTTGCCAGTTCAATATGAGCTGCAGCCCCAATCATGGCACCATTGTCACCGGTCAAGCGCAATGGCGGCACAATGACATCGACATCGGGAAAATGAACGGCCAATGTCTCATTCATCGCTTCTTTCAGTCCTTGATTAGCGGCAACGCCCCCGGCAATCACGAGCTGTTTAACCGGATATTCGGTCAGCGCTTTTTGGGTTTTGTGAACCAACACGTCCACCACTGCCGCTTGAAAACTCGCAGCCAGATCTTCACGGCTGAGTGTTTCCCCAATTTGATCGGCATGATGCACCGTATTAATGACAGCTGACTTCAAACCACTGAAGCTAAAATCGAGATTGTCTTCTTTATCCATGGCTCGCGGAAAATGAAAGGTATCATGACCAAGATGGGCCAATCGATCAACTTCTTTTCCGGCTGGGTAAGGGATACCCAATATCCGGCCGACTTTGTCATACGCTTCACCGGCCGCATCATCACGGGTATCACCGATGATTTCAAATTCACCGGCAGCGCGCATATAGACCAGTTCCGTGTGCCCGCCGGAAACCGCTAATGCCAACAATGGATAGACCAATGGCTTAACAAATCTAGCTGCATAAATATGGCCTGCCATATGATTGACCGGAATAAGCGGTAAGTGATGGGCATACGCAATGGTTTTGGCAGCCGTTACCCCGATCAACAAGGCACCTACCAGTCCCGGTCCATACGTCACGGCAACTGCGGTCAGGTCAGTATAAGTCACACCTGCTTCTTTTAATGCCGCATCGGTCACCAACGTAATCTGTTCCACATGGTGACGACTGGCAACTTCCGGTACAACGCCGCCAAACCGCTGATGACTCTTGATTTGCGTGGCGATAATGTTCGATAGGATTTTGGTCCCATTTTCGACAACGGCCACGCTGGTTTCATCGCAGCTGCTTTCGAATGCTAAAATTAATTCTCTTGCTGCCACATTATTCTCCTCTACAATCACGATGATCGCCGAAATTACGGCAATTCCCGATACATATCCAGCGCATCATCATGGTTGCTGACATAATAGCCTTTTTTAATTCTTCCATCTTGAAAACCTAACGAGTGGTATAACCGTTTGGCAATCTCGTTATTGGTTCTAACCTCGAGTGTGATCTTTTGACTGCCGTAATCAATTGCACGGCCAATCATAAATTGCATTAAAAAGCGACCCAACCCCATATGCTGGTAAGCTGGATCAACGGCAATATTCGTCACGTGCGCCTCGTTCATGGTAAACCATGTACCAATTAACGCCACCATCTGACCAGCATCTTCAACGGCGAGGTACAACGAATGCCGTACCTTGCGCAGTTCAGAGAAGAAAGCATAACGATCCCACGGCGTATCATGATAAATTCGACGCTCGATGGCCAGTGCTGCGTCAACGTCCGCTTCCGTCATTCGGCGCAACAGATATTCTTTATTGCGAACATTGATCGTCCGCGGTTTAAATTGCAATTCATCAGGCGTCGTGCGTTCAAACCAAGACCTAAACTTTCTCAACATAAACATCATGTCCTTTGCCGGGATGCGCCTTAAGCCAGCTGTTTTCGGCTTCTGTTAAGCGTAAATAGCGCGGTACAAAGTCATAAACCGAAACCGGTGGCAAGTCTTTGCCAAGCTGTCCTAGTCGCAATGCTTGGGGCAAATTCAGCCAATCCGGGGCAAAATGTGCCAATCCGCCAAGTGCCTCAATAATCTGACTCCGAAACATGGCAGCATCTACGCCAACAAAAATGACTGGCTGGTGCAAGGTCGATAACTCCGTGAGTAGCAGCGACAATGGAACATGTCGATCCGTCACCACATTCAGCAGTTTACCTTTATCCCACTGATAAACCCCCGTGAATACATTATTCCGGCGCGCATTCATAATCGGCACAATCATCGCTTTAGTGGCACTGATGTTTGACGCTAAAACGGCCAAGCTGGAAACACCAACCAACGCAATGTTTAGCGTATATGCCAGTGTTTTGCCAGTGGTGACCGCAATTCGAATGCCGGTATAGGATCCCGGACCATCAGCAACGATAATTTTATCTAAATCTTCAGGTTGTAAGCCACTTGCAGCAACCAATTCGTCAATAGTCGGCAGCAATTGTTCGCTGTGTGTTCGCTTGTGATTAATCGTTGTTTGCGCCAATAATCGATCATTATCCAACACTGCAACCGACATCGCCTCATTTGAGGTATCAAGTGCTAATAATCGCATATTTAAACCTCCCTCCGGCGATACAATCATGGCAATAGTTTATCACAAATAGCCTCGAAGCGTGAGCATGTATATGCAGAGCTTAGAATATAGGTGCGTACTTTTACTGCTATGATTGAGTAACCAATTGACCGCAAAACCATCACTTTTTGAAAGGGTAGCAGGGTTAGATTAAATCAACATTAAATCCACGCTTGACCAGGATCGGGCAAAGCACCGTTTAAAGCCGCCAGCAAAAGAAGCACGCAGCCGACAATAAGCAGCACCTGTAACAAGATCTTAAGCCACAGACGTTGATGAATCACACCTTCTGGAGTCCAATACAAGTCGGTTGCACTTTGAATCCCAGTAGCTTCATTCTCCGCTAACAAGCGATCGTGTAACCATTTTGCCAACCAAATCCAGGCCAATCCGGCAACTATAACACTGATCATCACGACCCACAAAGCAAGATCACGCGTTGTCAAATAATTCGTAGCCATCACATAAAGACGGCTAATAAACGGCAAATGGCGCAACTCGGTATAAAATTGGTTTCCAAGTGCCACGGCAAACGCCATCACGCTGATCCAACTACCAATCAACCCAACTCGGCGAACCAGACGCGCACTCGCATCTTCGCGATACAAGTTACGAATATAAGTCTTCCGCCCGCTACGCACCTGATTCGGATACATCATTTTATGCGTTGTCAATTGCATCGCCACAATCTGCCGTTCCAACTGCAAGGCCCATAAACCGACTCCAGCCAAAGCCAGTGCAGTCAAACCTATCAACAAAAGATACATAACCGGCACCCTTTCTGTATGGTGAGCGTGAGCAGGAGCGCTTAGCAATCGGAGTGTAAGTGGCCTTGGGCGTGATGGCCGGGCTTTGGCCATTGCGACCAAGGTCCTTACACGCAGATTGCTGCGACTGCGAACGCGTTACGGTGAGCGCGAGCCGGCGCGTTTAGAAACCTGAGTGTAAGTGGCCTCAGGCGTGATGGCCCGCTCTTGGCCATTGCGACTGAGGTCCTTACACTCCGGTTTCTGCGCCGAGGAGCGCGTTATGGTGAGCTGAGCGTGAGCAGGAGCGCTTAGCAATCGGAGTGTAAGTGGCCTTGGGCGTGATGGCCGGGCTTTGGCCATTGCGACCAAGGTCCTTACACGCAGATTGCTGCGACTGCGAACGCGTTACGGTGAGCGCGAGCCGGCGCGTTTAGAAACCTGAGTGTAAGTGGCCTCAGGCGTGATGGCCCGCTCTTGGCCATTGCGACCAAGGTCCTTACACGCAACCTTCTGCGCCGAGTAAAACCTCCGCCTAAACCTTTGATTGTCTATTCTAACAATTAACGGCCCCACTGACCAGTCAACCGCTCAGCCACCTGCTTAACATCAAAAAAGCACTGACCCTCTGCCATCAAATCATGGCCAGAAAATCAGTGCTGTTTTTAGCCGGTTTCAACAATCAACAATATCAATTAAAGATGTGGCCGAATCCGTTCAACACTTTTTAGCGTTGCGTAGGACAGCGCCGTTTGAATTGGCAACATGACCACGTTTTTAATCGTGCGCGGCCAGATAATACCTTGCCATGGCGTGCCCATCATGTTTAGCCACAGTGTCGTCAAAATAATATTACTAATCAACAACACTAAGCCAACCCCAAGCAATGTCCGAATAACCGAAACCTTCTTACCGTGGAAGAACATCCCGTAAATCATGGCTGCAATTGCTGCACTAAGCGTAAACCCAGGAAAGTTAGCGCCAGGATTAAAGATCATGATCGACAGCTGATCATTCAATGCTGCTGCGGCTGCTGCCATCCATGGTCCGAAATAATACCCCATTAAGATAGTGGCAAAAAAAGCAGGACTAATCTTCAACCACGGGGTGCCAAAAGAAAAACGGCTCAAAACAATCTGCATAGCCATCATCATGGCGAGATACACAATGTTTCGAGTGGAAAGCTTGGGACTACTAAACGATAAAACTTGCATTAGCTGCAATCTCCTTTTTTGCGGAGACGCCTAAACATCAGGCGAATGCGGAACCTGCACCGCGACATCTGTCTTCGTCTGCCGTTCACATTCCGTTCCGGCAGCACTTAACGCGCAGGTTCCTACTCCTAGATTTTTGTAACGAGTCTTATCGTACACCGAAAATTATCTAAAGGGAACCCCTTAAATGTTCGCATTGCCGTTCAAAAAAGCCGCGGTGAAATTTATCTCACAACTTTCACGGTATTTTCTAGCGTGATACCAACGATGCTGCCAGACTCTTTTGCTAAAATATTGACTCGTAATCACATCTTTCTGGTTGCTCTCATTCCCTCATGTAGGGATTCCCTTAACACTTCACTATCGAAGTGTTTTTTTAATCTTTTATTTTATTAATCACTTTTCAAACACCCGTGACATCGCTCATCATCAGCTGCGCCACAGTATTTACAGCCAAACGGGAAAAGTCCAGACTTATTTAGCAGCATTTCAAAACCGCCTACCAGTGGGTTTGACACGTGACTCTTTTAACAGTCACGCCTGGAAAAAAAGCCGTATAATGAATCTCGATAACGTGTGAAAGGAAGATCCAATCGTGACCAAACACATTCTTGTTTTACATACTGGGGGCACCATCTCCATGACCGAAACTCGAGATGGCGATATTATGCCAAGTCAGCATAACCCCTTACTTGGTGCCGACAGCTTTGTTCCTGCCGGTGTTGAACTGACAAATGAAGAGATTTTTAACTTACCTTCACCGCATATGACGCCTGAACGGATGCTGACCTTGGTTAAGCGTATCCGCCGCGCCGAAAAGGAAGGGGCAGATGGTGTGGTTGTCACACACGGTACGGACACACTGGAAGAAACAGCCTATTTCCTTGATCTCACCCTTGATTCGGCAATGCCCGTTGTTGTGACGGGTGCCATGCGATCGAGTAACGAAATTGGCAGTGATGGTCTGGAGAATCTCCAAAGTGCGATTAAAACAGCTGCCAGCGATGAATCGCGGAATAAAGGGACTTTAGTGGTCATGAACGATGAGATCCACACCGCGCGTTTCGTGACCAAAACCCACACCACCAACGTCGCCACCTTCCGCACCCCGACATTTGGGCCAGTAGGATTGGTAACTAAAGATGGTGTGCGCTTCTTCCAGGAATTAATCAATCAAGAAGTCTGTGCGATTGATCATCTTGTTGATCGGGTTTTCCTAATCAAGGCCTATGCCGGAATGGACGGCACTTTATTTGACGCCTTACCGGATAATATCAACGGCCTTGCCATCGAAGCGCTTGGTGCCGGTAATCTTCCTCCCACAACACTGCCAGCCATTCAGCGCCTGTTAGACCGCCACGTTCCGATTGTGCTAGTTTCCCGTTGTTTCAATGGCGTCGCTCAAGCCGTTTACAATTACGAAGGCGGCGGGGTTCAGCTTAAAAAAATGGGGATTATCTTCTGCCAAGGTCTCAATGGACAAAAGGCACGCATTAAGCTGCAAGTGGGCTTAAGCGACGGCAAACGCGGCCAGGCATTGGCTGACTTTGTGGATAATGCTGTGAGTTAAGTTTGGGCAATTCAAAAAGCAGTTCTAAGTGATGAAAATTGCTTAGAACTGCTTTTTATTTCCAAACAAAAACTTTTCCCTGCGATGTTTAAGCACTGAAGTCATCCCAGATCATCTGTGCCTCGGCATTCACCTGGTCATTGGTTACAACCCGATGCAAGGTGCGCGTTGGATCATCAGGGTCACGTTGAAATTGCGCGGTCGGCGTGGTGCCATATGCTACTTCACGTTCATATCGAATATCTGCGCCCCGTAAAGTATGCGTGCTCAAGAAGTCATACCCCAGACTGTTTTCCATCCATTCCAAATAATGAGCGTTATTCACATGGCCATTGCTATCAATGTCAAAATAACGAACATGAAAAGCTTCTTCACCATCCGGATCGGTCACCTTTTTAAACCGTGGGAACCGATTGATTTTACGATTTGAAACGGCTCCGACACGTTCAACCAGTTCAGGGATCACATCGACAATTTTACGGGTGCGCAAATCCATAATCACCCAATTGCTGCTCACTGAAACCAACCGATTGCCTTGCGCATCATCGATCCAGTAATCGCGGTAAGTAAAATACTTATTGTAGGTGGTGGCTTCCGTACCGACACGTAACCGTTCTTCAATCTTTGGCATACGGTGGATATCCATGTGATACTGGGTGATCACCCACCCGGCATGAAACTCACTGATCGCATCAATGCCGGCATGCAACTGCTCCAATTGGCGTTCCGACACTTCCAACATGACATTCATCATGTTGGCCAATCCGGCGCGACCAAATCGATCTCCTAGAAAACCCGGAATTCGATAATCTTCTTCATAAACTGCTCCCATGAAAACCCCTTCTCTTTCAAGCTCGGTTTTGTCTCAGTCCTCAGATTCTAAAAATACATTCGTTTACTTATCCAATTCATGATAAGCATCATAAACCACTTGCTTAGCCACGCCATTTTGCTTGGCAACCAACTTGATTGCAGCATTGGGCTTGGCACCGGTTGCCACAATCGCTGCCACCTGTGCTTTAAGCGGCAATTGACTGTTAACAGCCGGTTTGTCCGTCGCGCCGGCTACCATGATGACAATTTCGCCTTTTAATTCGTTAGCAGCATAGGTTTGTAATTCCGTTAACGATCCACGGATAAAGGTTTCAAACTTTTTAGTCAACTCCCGCGCCAAAACCGCCTGCCGATCGCCAAACACCGCTACCATCGCCGCAAGCGTTTTGCCTACTCGATGGGGACTTTCATAGAATAGCAAGGTCGCCGGTTCGTTTGATAGCTTTTTTAACACGCGCTGCTTTTCTCCCGTTTTGCGCGGTAAAAAGCCGTAAAATAAAAACGGCTGCGGTGGCAACCCTGACGCAATCAATGCGGTAGTGGCCGCATTAGCACCCGGCAGTGGAACAACCGGTATGCCGGCTTCAATCGCCGCGTGTACCAATTCTTTACCGGGGTCCGAAATAGACGGCATACCGGCATCACTCACTTGGGCAATAGTGACACCGTTTTGCAGTTTTGCGAGCAGTTCGGGAATACGCATTTGGGTATTATGCTCATGGAATGAAATCGTTTTGGTAGCAATTTCAAAATGGTTCAACAACATCTGGGTATGCCGGGTATCTTCAGCCGCAATAAGATCAACCGTTTTCAAAAGCTCAACTGCGCGAATCGTCATGTCAGCTAAATTGCCAATCGGCGTCGGGACTAAATATAACGTACCGGTTGTGTGGGTACCAAAGCTTCGTTGCTGCTCCAAATCAATTCTCCCCATAAATAATATCAAGACAAAACGCACATGGCTCGTCATTGACCCGGCGCTGGCCATAAAACATTGGGCAAACATGGAAACCTTCATTATAGAGGCTTTCTAGGTTTTGCTTTGATTTTGATAACTCAACGCCGCCGTCACTGGTTTTGTTGTCGTCTTTTTCCAGTTCAGCCAAGTGTTGACGCAGATGCTTATTCTCGATTTCAAGTTCCGCATTGCGTTCAAGCGTCTCCGCCATATCATCTTTCATCGCCGCAATTTCCTTGAGCATCTGCTGGGCGTGTTTCTCAAGGACTAGGAAACCATCGTACAGTTCTTTCTTTTCCACAAGATCACCCTTCTAAGAGTTTAAGCATTAACTGTTCTGTTGCCGATTGAAACGTCACATTCTGCGTTAACCGCACCTGAGCTGTCAAAATAGCTTGCAAGGAAGCAGTTAACTGGCGGCTTGATAACTTAGCCAAAATGCCAATTGCAGGAATGTCCAGCTGCTGCAGGGCATTCACTTGAAAATGGCGATTTAAGGCATCCGCGTAAGCCAGCCCGATCAATGCCAAGACTTGTCGCTGTGCCTCGGCATCCTTGGCAACCGGCAGTAACTGGGTTTGCACGCGCACGAAACTTTCCGGATCATGATCAGCTAATCGGTCTAATAACTGAAAAACCCGATTAACCCGATCCTGAAAATCATCTGACGCCAATAGTTCCTGCGCTTCACTGACATTACCGGTTAAGCGCCCTGCCACTCGCGCCAGCTGCGAATTGGCTCCGCCTTCTTCCAGCTTGGTAATCACAGCGTTACGATCCGGACTCTGAAAAGTAATCACCTGTGCCCGCGATAAAATTGTCGGCAATAACTGATTCTTAGCTGTCGCCGTTAAAATCACCGTCATCCCCGGAACCGGTTCTTCAAAAAATTTCAACAGTGAATTGGCCGCTCCTGCCGTCATTTTATCAGCATCTTCTACAATAAACACGCGCTGATTGCCTTCAACCCCGGTTTTGCTCATTTCCTGTTTCAAGTTGCGAATGTCATCCACCTTGATACTTTGCGTACTGGTTTTGAGCATCATCACATCCGGATGATTATGGTTTAAGATGCGCTCGCACTCAGGACACTCGCCACAAGGAGCACCGTCTTGGACATGCTGACAAAATAGGCGCAACGCAATCCACTCAGCCAGCGCCAACTTGCCTGCTCCTTTTGGCCCCACAAACAAATAGGACTGGGCCAATTGGTGCCGATCAATGACGCGGGCAAATTGGGCAACAAGCTTAGGCTGCAGCGTGTTAATCAGAAAATCAGCCATTAGAAGCGATGAAAAGCTTCAATCGGCAGCACGAAGACGGTAGCGCCACCGACTTGAACCTCAACCGGATACGCAATCGAACTATCCGATGTCGCATCAAGATTAACTGGCGGCGTCATAAATTGTTGCCGCGTCTGGGAAGTTTCTTTAATAATCTTAAGCACTTCATCAACCCGTTCGTCAGCGACACCGATAATAAAGGTGGTGTTGCCGGCTTTTAAAAATCCACCAGTCGTCGATAGCTTGGTCGCTTGAATATTAGCATCAATAAATTGGCTGCTTAACAGGTTACTATCTTTGTCTTGAACAATTGCAAGAATCAGCTTCATAATATCCTCCCTGCGCTAGTTAGCGTTGTCGCACACGACCTAGCGCATTCCATTCCTTACTTCGCAAATAACTCCGGGAACCGCTCTGTAATCGTCATAAACGCCGCAGTGACAACCGCCGCAAGTGGCTGAGTCGCATCAACGGTGACGATTCGCTTAGGATTATCGGCAACCAGTTTCATGTACGCAGCATGAACCCGCTCGTGAAAGGCCAGACTTTCCTGATCAAGGCGATCATATTGACGTTCGCCTTGATGAGCCATGATCCGATCCAAGCCCACCTGTACAGGCACATCCAAATAAACGGTCAAATCCGGTTCCAGCCCCGCGGTCGCAAATTGGTTCATTTGTAACACCGCTTGCGTACCGATTTGCCGGCCGCCACCTTGATAAGCAACGGAACTGTCGACGAATCGATCACAAACAACGATGTCCCCGTGAGCAAGCGCCGGTTGAATCACTTCAACCAAGTGCTGGCGCCGTGACGCTGCGTATAGCAATGCTTCCGTGCGTGCATCCATGGCCGTATTCTTGGGATCAAGAATCACATCCCGAATCGTCTCGGAAATTTTCGCGCCCCCGGGTTCACGGGTAAGATGCACAGAAGTAACCGAACACGCCTTTAATTTAGGAATTAATGTATTCAAGACGCTGGTTTTCCCTGCGCCATCGGGACCTTCGAAGGTGATAAAAGTGCCTGTCACGATATGCCGCTCCTTTTTTGGAATTAAGTCCATTTTACTTGAAATGTTTCACAATTAAAAACTTATCTTTAAATCCGTTTCATAAAAGTCATGCACCAAGATTTGCAGCGACATAAAAACGGTAAATGCTTAGATCTGAAAAAGAGATCATCGCCATTTACCGTTAATGTAAAATATTGCGTGCTTCTAACATCACCGCGAAGCACTTTTCCCGACTAAAGGGAAGCCGGTTCGAGCAGCTGACTGTTACTGATCCCGGAACTCCGCAATTTGTTCAGCCGCAACTTTGGCTACAATTTCACCCTTGATTTTGCGGGTGCGTGCCTCACGATAGAGAAAATCGAATAAAGCTGCTTGCAGCGCGACTTGTGATTTTGTCTGGTCATCAACTTCACGGAAAGTTGCCACGAGCTTCCGTTGTGCCGCCATCTGATCACGAACTCGATAAACAAGCATCATGAGTTCTTCGTCTTTTTCTTCTTTGACCTTGATCTGCTTGCGTCCGAACATTACAGCTCAGTCCTTCCTTCAACCGCCTTCATTAAGGTCATTTCATCGGCATACTCAATATCGCTGCCAACCGAAAGGCCATGAGCTAAACGCGTCACTTTAATCCCAGCCGGCTTGATAAGGCGCGCAAGGTATTGGGCTGTTGCTTCCCCTTCTGGCGTTGCATTGGTGGCAATAATGACTTCCTTGACGGCGGTATTCTTTTTCAGCCGCTTCAAAAGGCTTTCAATGTTAAGGTCTTCCGGGCCGCGACCCTCGATTGGCGATAGCACCCCATGCAACACATGATAAAGGCCATGGTAGTCTTGAGCCCGATCAATACTCATGACGTCTTTGGGCTGTTCGACTACCAAGATGGTGCTTTGATCGCGATTTTTGTCACGACAAATTGCACACGGATCTTCATCGGTAATATTGCCGCAGATCGAACAATAATGCAGATCTTCTTTAGCCGCGACCAGACTTTTAGCAAATACCGTAACATCGTCTTTGTTCATATCAATGGTATAAAAAGCCAGTCTAGTAGCTGTTTTAGCGCCAATGCCGGGTAAGCGCATATAACTATCAATTAACTTACTGATCGGTTCCGGATATTGCATAGTAACCCCTCTTGCTAAAATCGTGATCGCTATCGTGCTAAATGACGAACAGCTTTATCATCTACATGATTCGACTAACCGCCATTAACCGCGGCGTCTTCGCTTACAGAATCCGCTTGATGGTGGGTTACATCGGAAGTCCGCGTGTATACTTGCCAAGTTTATCCTGCGTTTGCTTGTCAATGTCGGCCATTGCCTGATTGACTGCTTCAATGATCAAATCCTGCAACATATCCGGATCATCCGGATCAATTGCTTCCGGTTTAATCTGGATATCTTTCATGACTTTCTCACCGCTGAATTTAACAGTCACCATGTCAGAAGCAGATTTACCTTCGAATTCTGTCGCGTATAGTTCTTTTTGCGCAGCTTGCATCTCTTTTTGCATTTTCTGCATCTGCCGCATCATACTTTGCATATTACCCATTCCACGCATATTTGATCATCCTTTACTAGTCATTTTTGATTGTCACATTAGGTGCATCTTTGCCAAAAAGTTCAGTCAGTTTACTGACAACCGGGGGCGTCTGTGGATTAGTCTCTTTCGTTTCTGTCTTAGCTGCCGGCGCCTTGAGTTCCTGAATATATTCCTTGCGAATGGTCGGCCAGACATCGCTTTGTACCAAAACAATCTTTGGCTGCTTGCCGGTCAACTTCTGCAATCCGGTTTCCAATTCCGTCATTAAGGCCGCATCGTTCATGGCCCGTTCAACCAAAATATCATAGTCGAAGCTGACAATCACGCCATCCGGACTGGCTGCTACCGGCTCACTGACTTTCATCATCGCACGTTTGGTAATACTCAGCATTCCCAAAAGATCAGGCCAGACATCTTTTAAATTGGTTAAATCCTGCTTGGTTGCCGCGCCAAGAATCGGATAAATTGCCTTACGATTAACATGATTGGCTTTTTGTTTTTTGACTCGGCGGGTACGCGGTGGCGGTGCAATCGTACCACCATTTGCTTCTACCCGCTTAAGTTGATCGCTCAACTGTTTGACTTTGGCCGATAGCTGCTTAAGTTGCGGCGTCACGGCAGGCTCAGGCGCAGCTTCGACAACCGGTTTAGCGGTCTCGCTTAGCCGAACCGTGGCAACTTCCAGATAAATTTCCGGGTGATTGGTCATCCGCAATTGTTGCTGCGTCGTATTTAACACGTCAATCATGTGGTAAATCTGCGCCGGCTTGAAGTTTTCGCTCAAAATCTTGAATTGGTCGTCTAGCAGGCTTTTTTCTAACTCGCCTAATAACGCAGGTGCTTGTTGATTGACCAATAAATCACGCAGATACTCAATCAGGTCTTCAATGAGGCGACCGGCATCTTTACCGGCTGCCAGCAAATCCTCGACCATTTTCAAAGCCTGTGCATGATCCTTAGCCAACACCGCTGCTAGATATTTGCCTAAAACGGCTGTGGTGACGCCACCGGTGACATCAAGCGCATCCTCAGTCGTCACGTGATTATCGCCAAAACTCAACACTTGATCCAGGATTGACAAAGCATCACGCATTCCGCCTTCAGCTGCTTTGGCAATGACCTTGAGTGCTGCATCATCATAGGTGATCTGCTTGTCATCAAGGATAAACCGCATCCGCTTCACAATATCTTCTGGCGTAATCCGGCGAAAATCAAACCGCTGCGTCCGCGAAATAATCGTTGCCGGAATTTTATGCGGCTCGGTGGTTGCGAGAATGAAAACCACATGTGCTGGTGGTTCTTCTAACGTTTTTAATAACGCATTGAACGCACCGGTTGATAACATGTGTACTTCATCAATGATATACACCTTAACGCGTGCTCGTGTTGGCGCATACTTGGCCTTGTCACGAATGTCCCGAATTTCATCGACGCCATTATTGGACGCAGCATCGATTTCAATCACATCGGTCAGACTGCCATCGTTAATCGCCTGACAAATTTCACAAGTATTGTCCGGTTCACCATCTTCAAGGTGGAGACAATTTAACGCTTTGGCCAAAATTTTTGCGACCGATGTTTTCCCGGTTCCCCGGGGGCCAGTAAAAAGATAGGCGTGACTCGTTTGTCCGGTGATCAACGCATTCTTCAGCGTCTTGGTAATCGCATCCTGCCCAATAACATCCTTAAATTGCTGCGGGCGCCAGACCCGATACAACGCTTGATAACTCACCTTTTCGCCCCCTCATGAATGGCTTAACATTTCAATCGTTTAGCATAAAGCCTCGTTCTAGTTTACCATAGCCAAGCCAGAAGATGCCTTGTATTCTGACAACAAAAACGGCCGCTTTTTAACAAAGCGACCGGTCAATTTCTCAATAACAAAAGGCACATGACGAACCTACCTTAGTGCTGCTTCCTTCCGGACCTGACACAATTCGGAAAGCCATCATTGCCTTAAGGCCTTGCGGCAAAAACCATTATACCTGATTTTGATCCGTTTGACCAGCCTGTTTGGCCGCTTTTCGTTTTGCCCGGATCGCACGGAAAAATTCTTGCAATAAGGCGGCGCTTGCAGTGGCTTGAATCCCGGGGACAACAGCAACTTGGTGATTGAATCGGGTATCTTCCAGCAAATTATAAAAAGTACCCGCTACCCCTGCTTTCGGATCAGTCGCACCAAAATAACAGGTAGCAATTCGCGCATTAATCATTGCCCCTGCGCACATGGGACAAGGTTCTAATGTCACAAACAAACTGCAATCTTCTAAACGCCAGGTGCCAAGTTGACGGCAGGCTGCCTGAATCGCCAAGATTTCCGCATGCTGGGTTGCATCCTGCGTTGTCTCGCGCAAGTTATACCCACGACCTATGATTTGCTGGTCATGCACAACGACGGCTCCAATTGGCACCTCGCCGATAGCCGCTGCTTTTTTTGCTTCGGCCAGTGCCGCGATCATATATTGATTGATTTCCGAATCCGTCATTGCCATCGTGAAAAAGCAGCCTCCATTTTAGTGTGATTGTCAGCACAAGCCTCCAGCGGGTTCATATACCGCCAAACTCGCCTCATACCGATTCTTCTTATTGTAACCATTTAAAAGAACCGCCCACAAGGAAATTTTCCCATGGCCGGTTCTTTTTAGATGATTGATCCTTTAAAACTGTTTCAAACGCTCAACGACTCAATGCTGCTTTCAAGCGATCAAATGCGGCCAGCCCTTGTTCGCGTGCTGATCCGGCATACTCACTGGCGCTGTCTTTGAGGCTGCGCAACTTATCACTGACCCGGAGCAGATTGGCCACGTCATCATCGCTTAATTTGTCCAAAATGCTTTGAACCCGATCATTGTCACCAAAAATCTTCTTGACGAAGCCTTCAACCTGTTTCCGCTGATGCCTGCGTTCAAAATATTCCGTTAAATTCTTGGCACAAACAAATGCGCCGGTTGCAATGACAGCAGCGGCAACGGCACCTGCTGCTAGGTACTTCGAATTTGCCATCTAAATCTGCTCCTTTCTATCCTAGTATGAGTGTACCACGTCACGTATTAAAACTGTTATTTACTCGCTTTGAGAATGTAATAACCGTGCTCTTTCTTAATAACTTCCGCGTTGGCATAAGTGGCTTTCATTAACTTTAATGCAGAAGGCGCACCTTGCTTTTTTTGAATAACCGCATACAGCTGTCCGCCTGGCAAAAGATGCGCGGCTGCTCCGGAAAGAATGCCGGAAACAATGGCTTTACCGGCACGAATCGGCGGATTGGTCACGACGACCGCAAACTGATCATCAATGCTGTCGTACATAGAACTTTCGATGATCGAAACATTGGTGATGCCATTATCAGCCGCGTTTTGCTTTGCCAAGGCAAGTGCCCGTTCATTGACATCACTCATCGTCACTTGCCGGTTCGGAAAATGCTTTGCCAGTGCCAACCCGATTGGCCCATAGCCAGCGCCAACATCAAGAATCGGCCCATCAGGCAAGGTTTCGGCCAAGACCGCTGCAATCAGTACGCGACTGCCGAAATCCACGGTATGCTTTGAAAAAACGCCGTTGTCCGTGGTGAAACGCAAACGATGACCGCCAAGTTCGAAATCAAAAGTGCGTTCATCGTGGGCAAGATCAGGATCGTTCGTATAATAATGCTGCATAAAAGCCTCCTTGAACATGAGCATGCGTGCAACTCGGCACAGGTAGATCCGAGCAAACAATCGCGTTTAGATTTACTTTAACGACTATTTTACACTTTGTCTGCAAGCATGCGTACCTCACTAGCCCGCATCTACCGCCGACTACTTATTTGTCAATTCCCTGGCCAAGCCGGCTTACCCAAGCCAAACGCTTAGGCCACCACTTAACAGGCGATGCAATGGTCACTTTTTGATTAACCACCATCATAATCTGCAACAACGTGAACAGTAAGGATGTCCGCTTACGATAAGCGACATATTTAGGAACCCACTCTGTTACGTATTTGTTTTTATATGAGCGTAATCCTTGGAAACCATAGAATCGATAACCATATTCATAAACCAAGTGGGCAATCTTTTCCTCGATGAAAGAATAGTCAGACGTCCCCACGTTGGCAAGTGGCGCCATGCCCATATTGAAATACTTAAAACCGCGCTGCTTGGCCAACTGGAACAGGTTGATAAATACTTCATCCATAATTCCTGACGGCGCATCAGCACTTGAACGCATCAAGTCAATACTGGTAACTTCCTGATTACCACTTGGCATATCAGAAGCAAACGCAACGATCTTACCTTCCGGGCCGCGAACAACCGCAATCGGTGCCTGATTGAGATAATGGCGATCGAAAAAGCCGAGACTAAACCCTTTTTCACTACGCCCCGCCAACCACGAATCGGATACCGCTTTGAGTTCCTGCATTAACGCATCGTCAAACGGTGGCTGCAGTAATTCAACCGTATACCCTTCCCGTTCGAATTTATGCATTAATGCGCGTTCGCCTTTGCGTTTTGATCCCGCCAAGGTAAAGGTCGTGACATCCACATAACCTTCTTCACCAAACTTCATAAAATCAAAGCCGAACTCGTGCAACTTCATCGTTAGGCTTTCATTGATTTCATAAAACACCAGTGATAGATCCTGCTTATCGGCTTTTTTCATGAAATCACCAATTGCGGCAGCCATTTGGGTTTCATCCCCGATCGGTTCGCCCATGATAATCAGTTTGTCCGCTTTCTTTTTGAATAAGAAGAAAACCCGATCCTCACCGTCTACTTGGTAAAAGTGCAGCGACTTATCACGCATCAAAGCCAAATGACTGACTTCATTGCCGCCATATTTTTCAACCACTGCCTTTAAGCGCTCCTCATCATAGGGATCCGCCAATGGTTTGGAAGGCGCCGACAAGTAACGGAAGATTAAGTACACTGTTAACGCCGCCAGCATGACCCCGATTAAAGTCGTGAAAAACATGCGCTCGGACGGGAATAAGAAGACGTCCGGCACATGACGATGGTGAATCGCCGGGGCATTATAAAACGCGGCGAATGCATAAAAGATGAATGTCAGGCCAAAAACCGCCCCATCAATCAGCTTATTGCCCCACGATAAGGCCAGCCGTTCACGAGTCAGTTCCCGCCGCGTCAAAATCAAGGCCAGGACAACCAATACCAAAAAGACGATAAAACGCAGGTGATTGTCCTCGCGCAATGACGCAATCATGGCGACGATCAAGACGATGACAGTCGGCCAATAAGCGCGTTTGACCCGACTGGCGATACCACGCCCAAACCCCAGAATCAGGAATGCCACAACCACATTCGTCACCCGATCCAAGAATAGGAATGTATACGGATATAGTCGTTGATAAAGCGTATTCCGAAACGCCAAGTCCGGTGCTACTCCGCGCAACAGCAACATGATCCCGGAAAAGTACAGGAAAATAACCAAAAAGCCGAACGCAACTTTACGAATCAGTTGAACCGGCAAGCCTTCAAGATAGGCATTCAGACGTTTCCCTGCATCTTGAGCAAACAGACCGGCACCAATCAGAAATGGAATCACATAGTAAAACAATCGATAAAACAACAGCCACACAACAGCAACATTGCTATCTAGTCCCAACTGTCCGAGTTCAAAGATCATGAACACATCAAATGAACCCAGCCCACCTGGCACCATTGAAATAACCCCGATCACATTGGCTACCATAAATAGCGGCAACACTGACATCAACGGAATCCGGACCTCAAGAAAATAACCAATGAGCAGGAAGAAGGCTGCACACCCACCCCACTCCAGAAACGAACCTAAAGTTAGGCGCAATTGCCGCTTTAATGGCATATCCGCGAAGAACTCACTGTCGCGCACATGGGAAATCAACATCAACAATGGAAAATACGCTGCGCCACCAACTAGCCAAATCCAGTAATTGGAAAATTCAGCGCCAATCCCAAAAACAAAGATAATCACAATCCCAAGCATCGACCACAGCGACAAACCTGCCAACAGGAACATGGCGATCTTAGAAATAGCAAATAAAACCTGCTTCTGCGTTGCTTTTTCATGATAGAAATTGGCCCGCAAACTGGCCCCCAGCAAGCCACCAAAACCGGCAATATTCGTAAATGTATTAACAATCCAACCGGACTTAATAACATACCGGCGTGGATAGTCGCCCGGCAGTAATTCGGTAATAACAAAATCATACGTCAGCATCGGCGTCACAGCAATCAAGCCCACGATTAACAAAATGATCAGTGACCCGGGACTTTGCGTGGCTAGACTCGCTCGCATCTGTTCGCCGCTGAGATCTTGACTAATGCGGCCAACCTCGAAAATCACAAACACAAGGACTGCCAGCACAAATAGCACCTTTAACGTTGTGAGATGTTTTTTAAAAAACGTTCCGACTTTTCGAAAAAGTCTCTTCATTATTTTGCGCCCTCCGTGTTTGTATTCCCATCCATTATATGGAAAACACGACCCGCCCGCACTCATTCTGACTTTTTTGTAAGACACTGTAAGTTTGCAGGACCTTAACGTGTTCACTGAGTCAGAGATCTGCATGTGAGGACCTTGGTTGCGAGGGTCAAAGAGCGATCATCACGCCCAAGGCCGCTTACATTCCGCTCCCTAAGCGCCGGTTTTCGCGCTCCATATAAAAAAGCAAAAATTTTAGCGTGAAAGCGCTTGACCTGTAACGCGTTACACAAATTACACTGTGTTTGCAGTTAGGAAATGGTTTTATTGGTTGCTAGAGAGACAGGTTAACGAAATTTGGTTGCGCTTATCATCACGCGCTCCCCAGCGCAGCAGTCTGCGTGTAAGGACCTCGAACGCGATGGCCAAAGCCCGGCCATCACGCCCGTGGCCACTTACACTCCGACTTCTACCCGCTCCTGCTCACGCTCACTTTATAACGCGCTCGCAGTCGCAGCAATCTACGTGTAAGGACCTCAGTCGCAATGGCCAAAGCCCGGCCATCACGCCTGAGGCCAC